>RCNB010001175.1_pt1 | contig 16602 bp, 17 predicted proteins | sample 2041321 | NCBI WGS metagenome assembly RCNB01 (sample SAMN09708232, study PRJNA481090) | Marine sediment metagenome, whole genome shotgun sequencing project. | reverse complement strand
GAGACGTTTGTGATGATGATTTTGTAGACCCTAATGCTCCATTGGCTTATTGTGAAAATGGTTTTGCCGATGTTTATCCATGCAATCATTATGACTTAATGGCGCACCTTACACCTGCTGATTTAGGGGCTGCCGGTTTAGAAGGTAATGATTCTTGGGGATGGACAGACAGCACAACTGGAAAAGAATATGCATTGATATGTCTATCAAATGGAGTATCATTTGTGGATATCTCAAATCCGGTGTTGCCAATTTATCTTGGACGCCTATCTAGTGCAACATTTAATAGTTCCTGGAGAGATGTAAAAGTATATAATAACTATGCTTTTGTGGTTAGTGAAGCAAGCAATCATGGAATGCAAGTTTTTGATTTAACCAGATTAAGAAACGTAACAAGCCCTCCAGAAACATTTAGTGCCGATGCGCTATATACAGGCTTTGGAAGCGCTCATAATATTGTAATAAATGAAACTTCTGGTTATGCTTATGCAGTTGGAACAAATAGAAATGGCACCTATGCTGGTGGTCCATTATTTATTAATATTCAAGATCCATTAAATCCAGTTGGAGAAGGTGGATTTGGCGGATATGCTCATGACGCACAGGTTGTCACTTACAACGGCCCTGATGCGGATTACACAGGAAAGGAAATATTAATTGGCAGTAACGAAGATGAAGTAGTCATAGTTGATGTTACAAACAAAGCAAACCCTGTACAAATTTCTACAATTAATTATAATAACATTGGCTATACGCACCAAGGATGGTTTACACAGGATATGAACTATTTTATATTGGGTGATGAGGTCGATGAGCTTAATTTTGGTGGAAATACTAGAACCATCGTTTTTGATTTTAGTGATTTAGATAACCCTACATTTCATATGGATTATTCTGGGCCAACTGGAGCAATTGATCATAATGGCTATGTTGTAAATAATCTATATTATCAAGCTAATTATACTGCTGGAGTTAGAATTATAGATATTACCAATATTGGTTCTAATACTATGAATGAAGTCGGTTTTTTTGATACTTTCCCAGAAAACAACAACACCAACTTTAATGGAGCGTGGAATGTATATCCTTACTTTCCAAGTGGCAATATCATTATTAGCGATATTAATCGTGGGCTATTTATTGTTAGAAAAAGTGGATCATAACCAAAATGTGATGAAAAAAGTAAATTACTTTGCTTTTATTGTGTTGCTGTTTTCGTTTCTGCTTAATTTCAACTGTTCTCCTGATGATAGCACAAAACCAACAATAGCGATAACTACTGAAGTCAAAACATTCGGGGGGACAAAGAACGAAAGTGCTCAGGCCATTACCAAGACAACTGATGGTGGATATGCTGTTTTAGGATTCACACAAAGTATCGATGGAGACGTTGTCGACAAGCCTCTTGGAAATTTTGATTATTGGGTTCTAAAATTTAGCTCAAACCATACACTCCAATGGTCAAAAACTTATGGTGGTAGTGATGATGATAGAGGAAATGATATTATTCAAACTACAGATGGCGGTTTTGCAATATTAGGTTCTAGTCAAAGTAGTGATGACGATGTAACCAATAATGAAGGCTCACAAGATTTTTGGATTGCTAAATTAGATGCATTAGGAAATATTTCTTGGCAAAAATCATTTGGTTTTTCAGGACTAGATAGTGGTATTGCTTTAATACAAACTAACGACAATGGTTATTTGATAACTGGTATTTTAGATGTCACAGCATCTGGTGGGTTAGGAAACAGTCGCAACTCACAGCGACATGCTGGTGGCGATTATTGGGTTATTAAATTAGATGTAAATGGCGAAAAGCAATGGAGGAATTTTTATGGGGGTGGATTTACCGATACACCTTATGATTGTATACAAACCGCTGATAATGGTTATATAATTGTTGGAGCCTCTGATAGTAATGATGTTGACATAAATAATAATAAAGGATCTTATGATTTTTGGATTGTAAAAATATCTGATACAGGAACATTGATTTGGGAAAAATCATTTGGTGGCTCTGAAATTGATGAAGCACGTGCAATTGCCGATTCGGGTGATGGCAATTATATTATCGTTGGCGATACACGTAGTAGCGATAAAGATGTTTCTAAAAATAACGGTGCTGCAGATTTATGGATTATAAAAATGTCTCCTATGGGAGAACTGATTTGGGAAAAAACATTGGGAGGAACCAGTTTTGATGTTGGGCGTTCTATAAATAAAACTAATGCTAATGATTTTATTGTTAGTGGTAGCTCAAGAAGCTCTGATGGTAGTCTTACTACTAACGAAGGGCAAAACGATGCATGGGTGTTAAAAATTGACAGCAATGCAAATTTGAAATGGCAAAAAGCAATTGGAGGTTCAGCTATAGATTTTGCTTACGATGCCATACAGCTTGATAACGGAACTATTATTGGTGTCGGAGAATCCAATAGTAATAATGCTGATATAACTGAAAACAAAGGGTTCACAGACCTCTTAATATTAAAAATAAATGACTAAAATAGCCCCAATATTATTGATGTGCATTGCTTTCATGTCTTGTACTAGTGATAAAGAGGACACAATAAATAAAGTAAGCGCAACTTTTAATTTCTCACATGATTGGGATGGAACAAATGTGAGCAATTTAGATTTTAATACTATTAAGTTCACAAATGCAAATGGAGAAGAATTAAGCGTTGAAAAGCTTAGATATCTTATTTCAAATATTACATTTCACAATTCAACTGGTGAAGACCTAAAAATTTACGCTTATAAATTGGTTGATGTCACCAATAATGCAAACATATCATTTATACTCCCTGAAGATATTCCATCAGGAACATATAGCAACGTCTCTTTTACATTTGGTTTTGATAATGACGATAATTATCAGAATTATGTTGATTTAAATTCGGCTTCTTGGAATGTCCCTATGATGCTTGGTGGCGGTTATCATTTTATGCAACTTGAAGGTAAATTTGTAGATAATGGTGGAGCCGAAACAGGATATGCATACCATACGATTAGAGCCGTAGATAATTCGGGAGCAGAATTAGTTTTTCAAGACACTTTTTTTAAGGTTAACCTTGGAGAAGTTGTTATTTCGAACGATGCCACTCTTGAAATTAAAATGAATATTGCTGAATGGTTTAAAAACCCAAATCAATGGGATTTAAATGTACTTGGCTCTATGTTAATGCCTAATTTTAATGCCCAAGTTATGATGCGTGCTAATGGTCAAAGTGTATTTAGCTTAGGAGAAATAACTCAATAAAAAAAACATTGAAAAGCTGGATAAGATATACCTATTTTTTACTCATTCTCATTTGTTCTAATTGTTCAAATGAAAGTGTAGATCAATATGTCCCTACTCATAGCCCATTGCAAATTCCACAATTATTTCAAGATAATATTTTGGCTCCTGTTATTCCAATAGATAATCCACAAACCATTGAAGGGGTTGCGCTTGGCAAAAAATTGTTTTTCGATTCAATTTTATCTGGAGATAATACTCAAGCTTGTGCTGATTGTCATGCACCAGAAAATGCGTTTACAGATATAACAAGGTTTAGTGAAGGTATTGACGGTAGTTTGGGCAATCGTAATTCGATGCCAATCTTCAATTTGGCATGGAACTATGATGAAAAATTTTTCTGGGATGGCCGGGTTTTTAGTTTAGAACATCAAGCCTTTCAACCGGTCACAAATCCTATTGAAATGAAAGCAACTTGGACTGCTGTGAGTTTGAAACTGCAAGAACATGCTGAATATCCTACTCTTTTTCAGCAAGCTTTCGGGACACCTACTATCGATTCTACATTGGTCACAAAAGCAATTGCTCAATTTGAGCGTACTTTAATATCTGCCAATTCTAGATTTGACAAACATCTATTAGGCGAGTTAACCCCAACTGCTCAAGAACTGGAAGGATTTAATGTGTTTATGGACGAAACACGAGGTGATTGTTTTCATTGTCATGGTAATGCCAATAACCCATTGTGGACAGATAATATATTTCATAACAACGGTTTAGATGCTGTAATTACCGATTTAGGATTAGGTGAAGTTACTGGTGACCCTGCTGATAATGGCAAGTTTAAAAGCCCTTCACTAAGAAATTTAGCATTTACCGCTCCTTATATGCACGACGGTAGATTTAATTCATTAGAGGAAGTTATAAACCATTATAGTGAAGGACTACAAAACTCACCAACCATTGACCCTTTAATGAAAAAGGTTGCGTTAGGTGGCGTTCAACTCTCAGCAGAAGACAAAATTAATTTAAAAGCATTCCTTTTATCCCTTTCTGACGAAACATTCATAAGCAATCCTAACTTTCAAAACCTATAAAGAAAACCTATAAAACGATATACTAATATAATGTTAGGTAGTACTGTAAAAACCTACATATATTGTATATTTGCACTTCTATTTAGACATAATCTATATAAGGAATATGATTAAAGTATCTGAAACAGCAAAAAAGAAAGTTGTAGAGCTCATGAGGGATGAAGGCTATGATGCAACAACTGACTTTGTACGCGTTGGCGTGAAGAGTGGTGGTTGTTCTGGGCTATCTTATGACTTAAAGTTTGACAAAGCGCAACTCGAAGAAGACAAAGTGTTTGAGGATAATGGAGTTAAAATTATCGTTGACAAAAAAAGCTTTTTATATCTTATTGGTACAACCTTAGAATATTCTGGTGGGTTAAGCGGAACAGGGTTTGTATTTAACAATCCTAACGCAAATCGCACCTGTGGTTGTGGTGAAAGTTTTTCTTTATAAATTATAACAATGAACAAGTATACTGAAGACGATTTAAGAGAAGAACTTAAAACCAAAGAATACGAATATGGTTTTTATACTGATATTGAGTCAGACACATTTCCAATTGGTTTAAACGAAGACATTGTTAAAGCTATTTCTAAGAAAAAAGAAGAGCCCCAATGGATGACGGATTGGCGTTTGGAAGCTTTTAAAGCATGGAAAGAAATGGTTGAACCAGAATGGGCAAATGTACATTACAAAAAACCAGATTTTCAAGCCATTTCTTATTATTCTGCTCCAAATAGCAAACCAAAATATGATAGCATAGATGAAGTTGACCCAGAATTATTGGCGACTTTCGAAAAACTAGGCATCTCACTAGACGAACAAAAAAAACTGGCTGGTGTGGCCATGGATGTTGTTATTGATTCAGTTTCAGTTGCTACAACGTTCAAAAAAACACTAGGTGAAAAAGGCATTATTTTCTGTTCTATTAGTGAAGCAATTAGAGAGCATCCTGAATTAGTAAGAAAACATCTTGGAACAGTTGTGCCTCAAAAAGATAATTTTTATGCAGCCCTTAATAGTGCTGTGTTTAGTGATGGAAGTTTTTGTTATATCCCAAAAGGTGTACGGTGTCCTATGGAATTATCTACTTATTTTAGGATTAATCAAGCAGGTACCGGACAGTTTGAAAGAACCTTGGTAATTGCCGATGAGGGCAGTTATGTTAGTTACCTTGAGGGCTGTACAGCCCCCAGTAGAGACGAAAATCAATTACACGCCGCAGTAGTAGAACTAATTGCTTTGGATGATGCGGAAATTAAATATAGCACCGTGCAAAACTGGTACCCAGGAAATGCCGAAGGAAAAGGAGGGGTATTCAATTTTGTAACCAAGCGCGGACTTTGTGAGAAAAACGCGAAAATATCATGGACTCAGGTAGAAACGGGTAGTGCCGTAACTTGGAAATATCCTTCTTGTATTTTGAAAGGTGATAATTCAGTTGGAGAGTTTTACTCCATTGCTGTAACAAACAACTACCAACAAGCAGATACAGGAACCAAAATGATTCATTTAGGAAAGAATACTAAGTCAACAATCATTTCAAAAGGAATTTCTGCAGGTAAATCTCAAAACAGCTACCGTGGTTTGGTACAAATAAGCTCAAGAGCAGATAATGCTCGTAATTTTTCACAATGTGATAGTTTGTTAATGGGTAATGAATGTGGTGCACATACATTCCCATATATAGAAGCTAAAAACAAATCCGCCAAGGTTGAGCATGAAGCAACAACGAGTAAAATTGGAGAAGATCAAATTTTTTACTGCAATCAACGGGGTATAGATACAGAAAAGGCAATTGCATTAATTGTTAATGGCTTTAGCAAAGAAGTATTGAATAAGTTGCCCATGGAATTTGCTGTGGAAGCACAAAAATTATTAGAAATTAGTTTAGAAGGGTCTGTAGGATAAAATTTATTATAGCATGAAAAAAACGATATTCTTATTGGTAATAATAGCTTTCGTAAGCTGCAAAACTGATAAAAAAACAGAAGACAATAATTCTTTAGTTGAAGATGAAAAAATTGAAAAACAAAGCGATGGGCTTACCTTGATAAAAGGTGAATTTATTTATTATGCTGATGCTGCGGTTTTGCAAACATCACAAGAAATTTATGCTGTTATAATTAATGACAAAATGCATGAGCTTAATGCACAAGCAGAAAAATATAAAACTGAAGTGACCGATATGGTGCCTGTAGAAATAAAGGGAATAATCACTTCAAAACCTGAAAATGAAGAAGGTTGGGCATTTCGTATTGAAATTAAAGAAATATTAAAAGTTACTAAACCGAATCCTGAAGGGAGCGAAATAATAACAATAGGGAAAGAATAATATGTTAAAGATAAATAACCTACACGCAAGTGTTGAAGATAAGAGTATTTTAAAAGGTATTAACTTAGAGGTTAAAGCTGGTGAAGTGCATGCAATAATGGGTCCAAATGGCTCTGGAAAGAGTACCTTGGCGGCTGTTATAGCTGGTAAAGAAGAATTTGAAGCAACCAAAGGAGACATCTTTTTTGAAGGTGAGAATATTGAAGAGTTAGCTGCTGAAGAGCGTGCTCATAAAGGTATATTTATGTCATTTCAATATCCCATAGAAATTCCTGGAGTTTCTGTAACAAACTTCATGAAAACGGCCATTAACGCAAATCGTAAGGCAAGAGGATTAGAAGACATGCCTGCAAAAGACATGTTGAAAATGATTCGTGAAAAATCTGAACTTTTAGAGATAGACAGAAAATTTTTGTCACGATCTTTAAACGTAGGATTCTCTGGTGGTGAAAAAAAACGTAATGAGATTTTTCAAATGGCAATGCTTGAACCTAAGTTAGCTATTCTTGATGAAACCGATTCTGGTCTTGACATTGACGCCTTACGTATTGTTGCAAATGGTGTAAATAAGTTAAAGAGTGCGAATAATGCTGTTGTGGTTATAACACATTATCAACGATTATTAGACTACATAATTCCGGATTTTGTACATGTACTGCACAACGGTAAAATAGTTAAATCTGGAACCAAAGAACTGGCACATGAGCTTGAAGAAAAAGGTTACGATTGGATAAAGGAAGAGGTGAACGCTTAATAGCAAGTTAATGGACTTAAAAGAAAAACTCATATCATCATTTCTAGCATTTGAAAATCAAGTTGATTTAGATACTTATGTTCACGATATTAGAAGTGAAGCCATAAAGACCTTTGAGGACAAAGGGTTCCCTTCAAAAAAGGAAGAAGACTGGAAATACACTTCTCTAAACTCTATTATTAAACAAGATTATAGCGTTTTTCCTAAGCAGGAAAATGCACTTGAATATAGTGCAGTCAAGAAATATTTTATTCATGACATTGATTCATTCAAAATTGTTTTTATCGATGGCAAATACTCGTCTCACCTCTCTCAAACAACCCATGATGGGATGGATATTTGTTTGATGTCGGCTGCATTATCAAAGCCCAAATATCGTCTAGTTATTGAAAATTATTTCAATAAAGTGGCTACTAAAGACAGTATTTCATCCTTAAATACGGCATTTTCAAACGAAGGTGCTTATATCCACATTCCAAAAAACAAGCTGGTTCAAAAACCTATACAAATTATACATTTTTCAACTGGCAATGAGGCATCTGTAATGCTTCAACCGCGTAATTTAATTGTTGTTGAAGAAAACTCACATGTGCAAATCATAGAACGACACCAAAGTCTAAGTGATAATCCAGTTTTAACTAACAGCGTTACTGAAGTTATTGCTAAAAAAAGAGCTATTGTAGATTATTATAAAGTACAAAACGACAATAATAACGCATCTCTCATTGACAACACTTTTATTCATCAAAAACAAGAAAGCCATTGTGCCGTACACACCTTTTCTTTTGGAGGTAAATTGACAAGAAATAATCTAAATTTCTATCAGCACGGAGAACGCATTGATTCAACACTTAAAGGAATTACGATTATTGGTAATAAACAACATGTAGATCACAATACACTAGTTCATCACATAGAGCCCAACTGTGAAAGCCATCAAGACTATAAAGGTATTTTTGGTGATAGTTCTACGGGAGTGTTTAACGGTAAAGTTGTTGTTAATAAAGAAGCTCAAAAAACAAATGCTTTTCAAGCAAATAATAATGTATTAATTGGCGATAAAGCCACAATAAATACCAAACCTCAACTTGAGATTTTTGCTGATGATGTTAAATGTTCTCACGGTTGTACAATTGGTCAGTTAGACGACAATGCTATGTTTTATCTGCGTTCTCGTGGAATTCCTGAAAAGGAAGCTAAAGCATTACTCATGTATGCTTTTAGTAACAATGTATTAGATTCAGTGAAAATACCAGAACTTAAAAATAGAATCAATAAGATAATCGCTAATAAACTGGGTGTAAATATTGGGTTTAATCTTTAAATGAAGAACATGGTACAACATAAAACTTTTAATGTTGAGACTATTCGTAAAGATTTCCCAATACTCTCAAGGAAAATAAACGGGAATCCTTTAATATATTTTGATAACGCCGCAACATCACAAACCCCGAAAGTGGTTATTGATACAATTGTGGATTATTATTCTAACTACAACGCAAATATCCACCGTGGTGTACATACTTTGAGTCAAGAGGCCACTGATAAATATGAAGCTGCAAGACAAAAAATTCAAAGACATTTTAACGCAGAGAAGTCTCATGAAATCATATTTACATCTGGTACAACTCATAGTATAAATCTAGTTGCAAATGGTTTTTCATCATTTTTAAAAAAAGATGATGAAGTTATTGTTTCGGCTTTAGAGCACCACAGTAATATTGTGCCATGGCAAATGTTATGTGAGCATACAGGAGCCATTTTAAAAGTGATTCCCATGAATGAGGAAGGGGAATTGGTTATATCTGTATATGACAAATTACTTTCTGAAAAAACGAAATTGGTTTTTGTAAATCATATTTCAAATGCCTTAGGTACCATAAACCCTATTCAAGAAATTATCAAAAAGGCACATCAAATTGGTGCAGCGGTTTTAATAGATGGAGCTCAAGCTTGTCCTCATATCAAACCAGATGTTCAAGCTTTAGATGTTGACTTTTATGTTACTTCTGCTCATAAAATGTGTGGGCCAACAGGAGTTGGAATGCTATATAGTAAAGAAGAATGGCTTAAAAAATTGCCCCCTTATCAAGGAGGTGGTGAAATGATTGAAGAAGTAACGTTTGAAAAAACAACCTATGCCGATTTGCCTCATAAATTTGAAGCCGGTACGCCTAATGTTTGTGGAGGCATTGCCTTTGGAGCGGCATTAGATTATATGAATGGAATTGGATTTGATAATATTGTTGCTTACGAAAATGAATTACTAGAATACGCTACCAATGAGTTAAAACAAATTGAAGGATTAAAAATTTATGGAACTTCAGCTCAGAAAACTTCAGTTATTTCGTTTAATATAGAAGGTATTCATCCTTACGATATTGGGACCATTGTAGATAAATTGGGAATAGCTGTGAGAACAGGTCATCACTGTGCCCAACCCATTATGGATTTTTATAAGATTCCTGGAACAGTTAGGGCTTCCTTTGCTTTTTACAATACCAAAGATGAAATTGATACGTTTATTGTCGCTGTTAAAAGGGCTAAAATGATGCTGTCTTAAAATTTTGGCTTCTTTTTTGTACTGGAGTATTAAGTTGAATCATTTATTGATTTTATGAATATTACAGAAAATGGTTAAAACGATAATTATAAGTAGATGAAATATATTACCATATTATTGACAGTGTTTTTACTAAAGTCATGCGGAAACACCAAAGACATTACAATCATGCAAGACAATAAGGAAGAACAATCTATTGAAAATATTAAAGGAGAGTATCTGGTCACCAAAATAGGTGCTAATGACAGCTTGAGTCATCTACCAACTTTAGAATTTGATGAAAGTACAAATAGAGTTTCTGGCTTTGCTGGATGTAATCGTTTTTTTGGAAACTACAAAATTGAAGGAAATTCTATTACGTTTTCTCAATTAGGGTCAACGAAAATGATGTGTGATGAAGAAGCTAATATGATAGAAAACAAATTTTTGAATATTTTAAATGAAGCTAATCAAATTGCAATCGAAGACGGTAATGTAATTCTTTTAAAAAATGAGAATCCCTTATTGGTCGCTAATAAAAAGCAAGAACAAAATATAACTATTACGTATCAAGCATCCTCTAGAGGTTCTTTTGAAGAAGTTTCAGTTTCTAAGGATTCGTTTTCGCTTTGTAATGATGTATACAGAAAACACATAAAATCATTTAAATATGATGTAAATGAGTGGAATGCATGTTTGGAATTATTAAAAAAAATAGATGTCGCCAATTTGCCCAAAATTAAAGCGCCGACTTCCATGAGACAATATGATGGTGCACCTCATGCCTCTTTGATAATAACAAATGGCACTGAAGTAATCCAATCAAATTCTTTTGACCATGGACACCCACCTGAGGAGATTAAAGCACTCGTTGAAAAGCTTTTATCTTTTAAAAACATGACAGCAAAACAATAAATGAATCGTATTTTTACACAAAATAAATTGCAGTGACCATACAAGAGATACAAAACGAAATTATAGATGAGTTTTCAATGTTTGACGATTGGATGCAGCGGTATGAATATATGATAGATCTTGGTAAGTCTTTGCCATTAATAGACGACCAATACAAAACCGAAAGCAACGTCATTAAAGGTTGCCAAAGTAAAGTTTGGGTACATGCAGAATTAAAGGACGATAAAGTTTTTTTTACAGCAGATAGCGACGCTATTATTACAAAAGGAATAATAGCAATTCTAATACGGACGTTTTCAAATCAAAGCCCGAAAGATATTATAGATGCTAACACTAAATTTATAGATGATATTGGCTTGAAAGAGCATTTATCACCAACTCGAGCAAATGGACTTGTAAGCATGATTAAACAATTAAAAATATATGCCATAGCATATCAAACACAACTAAACTGATGAGCACAACAGAAATAGATACAAATGCGTTAGGCGAAAAAATTGTCCGTGTTATAAAAACAATTTTCGACCCTGAAATACCAGTAGATATCTACGAACTAGGATTAATTTACGACGTTTTTGTAAATGAAGATTTAGATGTTAAAATTTTAATGACACTTACAACTCCAAATTGTCCCGTAGCAGAGACGCTACCTATGGAAGTTGAAGAAAAAATAAAATCTATTGACGAAGTGAAAAGTGCCGTAGTAGAAATCACATTCGATCCACCATGGAGTCAAGAATTAATGAGTGAAGAAGCAAAACTAGAACTAGGAATGCTTTAATTATCAATGCAAGACGACATTATAAATCGCGTAGCGAATAGCAAGTTAGTAACCTTAGATTTGGAAGAATTATACCCAAACGGTAAGCGTGTTTTATTTGATATAAAAGATTGGCTAATGGAAGGATTGGTCCTTCGCGAGAAAGATTTTAGGGAAAATGCAAAAAACCATGATTGGTCGCAGTACCAAGATAGCTATGTTGCCCTTTCTTGCTCAACCGATGCCATTGTACCTGCTTGGGCTTATATGTTACTTACAACACATTTAGAACCTTATATATTAAAAGTTGTTATCGGGAATCTGGACACCCTTGAAACTTCAATATATCAAGATATAATTAACAGTTTAGATGTTTCGGAATATTCAGATAAGGCTATTATAATTAAAGGTTGCTCAAATAAACCAGTACCCGCCAATGCTTATGTCATGGTGACTAATAAGTTAAAGCCTGTAGCGAAATCTATAATGTATGGCGAAGCCTGCTCTGCTGTCCCTTTATACAAAAAACCTAAAAAATAATATCCTTTTGGATTCAAAATTGTGACCTAGCTTTCTTTTAGGTGTCAAATATTTAGCAAGTGCTTAATTTCTTGTCGATGAAATTAAATATCTTTGCATAATTTCAATAACATAAAACTCATGAAAAAACTATTACTTTTAACCATACTATTAGGTGGGATTACTATTTCGAGTGCTCAAACATTAGAAGAACTTAAATCTGAGCAATCCAGTAAAAAGGATTCAGTTGCAGCTATTCAAGGCAGGGTTGATGCCATACAAGGACAAATTGATGCTCTCCCAGGTTGGAAAAGAGGGGCTTTTGGAACCATTGGTGGAAGTATTTCTAGTTTCACAAACTGGTACTCTCAAGGCACCCCAAACAACAATTCTGGAAATATTGGCTTTACGGTTAATGCCTATGCCAATTTAATGCAAGACGATTTCTTTTGGAGAAATGCACTATCAACAAACTTAAGTTGGGTAAAACTTGATGATAAGGATAACCCTGACGATGATGATAGTTTTAAGCCAACAACAGATGTATTTAACATTTCATCCTTATATGGAAGAAAATTAAGTGATAAATGGGCTGTTTCAGCTTTAGGTGAATATAGGACAACACTACTAAATAATTTCAATGATCCTGGTTATCTTGATTTTGGAGTTGGTTTCACATGGACTCCAATTGCCAATTTATTTGTAGTGATTCATCCAGCAAATTACAACTTTGTGTTTAGCGATGGCGAAACCGATTTTGAGTCCTCCTTTGGCGCTAAAATTGTAGCAGATTACACGAGACAAATTGGAGCGATTAATTTTAAATCTAATCTGTCTATGTTTCAAAGTTATAAAAGCTCAGATTTATCAAACTGGACGTGGACCAACTCTTTTGGATATACCTTATGGAAAATGATTGGTGTTGGATTTGATTTTGGTCTGAGACAAAATAAGCAAGAAGCCCATAATTATGAGCAAAGTCAGCCAGGTAGTACGCGTAAGTCACTTGCAAGTGCAGACAACAAATTGCAATCATATTGGATGTTTGGCCTTAACTATAAACTTTAAAAAAGGCAGCGTCAATAAAAAAGCGCCAATAGGCGCTTTTTTTTATGCTAAATTTTCGTCATAATCCGGATAGAGAAAATGGTTATAAGGAAAGCGAGTAATGTGAATATCTCTAACTTCATCATAAACCCGCTTTTTAAAATCTTCTAAATTACTCTTGTTTAAGGCAGAGATAAATAAGGCGTTATTATCGCCTACTTTACTCATCCAAGTACTTTTCCACTCTTGTAAACTATAATTCGCTGATGTTCTTTCTGCAATCAAATCATCATCATCAAAAGGTTCTGCCTTATAAGCATCAATTTTATTAAACACCATTATTATTGGCTTGTCTGAACTTTTAATTTCTCCAAGAGTTTTATTTACAGATTCAATATGTTCTTCAAAATTAGGGTGCGCTATATCAACCACATGCAATAATAAATCGGCTTCCCTAACTTCGTCAAGCGTACTTTTAAAAGATTCTACCAATTGGGTTGGTAGCTTTCTAATAAATCCAACGGTGTCACTCATTAAAAACGGTAGATTTTTAATCACCACTTTTCTTACCGTTGTATCGAGAGTCGCAAATAACTTATTCTCAGCAAAAACTTTAGATTTACTTATTACATTCATCAATGTTGATTTTCCCACATTGGTATATCCCACAAGAGCCACGCGAACCATTTTACCTCTATTGCCACGTTGCACAGCCATTTGCTTATCAATGGTTTTAATTTTATCTTTTAATAAGGCAATTTTATCGCGCACAATACGTCTATCAGTCTCAATCTCGGTTTCTCCTGGACCTCTCATTCCTATTCCCCCTTTTTGGCGTTCAAGGTGAGTCCACATTCCTTTAAGACGTGGTAATAAGTATTGGCATTGTGCCAACTCAACTTGAGTTCTAGCATAGCTTGTTTGAGCACGTTGGGCAAAAATATCAAGAATTAGATTCGTTCTATCCAACACTTTACATTCTAATATTTTACTAATGTTACGTTCTTGTGCTGGAGATAATTCATCATCAAAAATCGCTGTACCTATATCATTATCTTCAATATATTGACGCACGTCTTCCATCTTTCCTTTACCAATAAAAGTTTTTGGATTGGGCATGTCCATTTTTTGGGTAAATCGTTTCAAAACCTCACCTCCAGCAGTATAAGTTAAAAACTCAAGTTCATCCAAATATTCTTTAGACTTGTCTTCATCTTGGTCTCTAGTTATAACACCTACTAAAACTGTTTTCTCTAAGGCTATGTCTTTCTTTTCTATCATTGTTTAATATAAGTTGCAAATGTACAAATTGAACGATTAGATTTTATACTTTAGTCATCTAAACTATTAATTGATACATGAGTGCTTCAGGATTTAAAAAGGAAACCAAATCACAATACTACACCGTCGCTTTTTATAACCTAGAGAATTTGTTTGACACTTTTGATGATAAACTGACTCATGACAATGATTTCTTACCATCATCTGAAAGACACTGGACAGAAAAAAGATATCGTAAAAAACTAAGAAAATTAGGCCAGGCCATATCACAAATCGGTTCTAAAACCTCTGATAATTATCCCGCCATCGTTGGTCTTGCAGAAGTTGAGAATAGGCTGGTTATTGAAGATTTAATTAAATCGAAATATCTTAATGATAAACCTTTTGATATTGTTCATTTTGATTCACCAGATGAAAGAGGAATTGACGTTGCATTGATTTATAATACCGATTTGTTCAGTGTTGAATATACCGAGGTCTTTGCCTTAAGCCTTTTTGATGAGTTTGGTGGGCGCGATTACACAAGAGATATCTTGATGGTTGAAGGATTCCTTAATTCTGAAAAAGTTTTTATCCTCGTTAATCATTGGCCTTCAAGGCGAGAAGGTGTTGATGTATCAGAACAAAAACGATTAATTGCCTCTAATAAAGCCATTGAAATTATTAATGGGATAAAAGAAAATAATGAAGACCCAAAAATTATTGTCATGGGTGATTTTAACGACAATCCATTAAACAAGAGTGTAAAACAACTGGTTAGTGCTCATGATTTATATAACCCAATGGAAAATTTGTTGTCTCATTCTAGAGGTAGTCTAAATTATCGATTTGAATGGAATCTTTTTGACCAAATCCTATTTTCAACCAATTTCTTTGAATTTAACCCGAATGAACATAGTTTCTCAAAAGCTAATATTTTTGACAATGAGTTTTTAAAACAATTTAAAGGAAAATATAAAGGCAACCCCTTTAGAACCTATGTGGGGAGAAAATATAAAGGTGGTTTTAGCGACCATTTTCCCGTTTATATTCATTTAAAAAAATAGATTTAGGTCTTTTTCAATATAAGTAATGCTAGTGCTATACATGCTAATGGGAGTAGCCAAAGGACCCAAATACTATGGTTTTTGGATTTACGACTAATTTGTTTAGCATTAAGTATCCGTCGCTTTTTTCCGCTATAACCCAACCAATTTATAAAATAAATGATGATAGACGCTATTACAAATAATGTCCATGCTTTTGATGACGACATGGTATCTACTTTCATTTGTCCAAAAAACGCTGCAAAGAACACCCCAAGCAGCAATATTAATGAAGATTGCAAAACCGAAATATAGAATACAGCTATAACATTAGCCTTTCTTTTATATTTGGGCTTATAGTGATTAAAAACACTTATCACGAACTCATCAAATACCGTCATTCTTTTTTTTGTAAAAGTAAGGAAGATGAGCTAATATGCTATATTATTGTTTTAAATCTGTTTGATACTTTGTAAAAATATTATTACGTTTGGGTATGCACAAGAATACAATGAAGATGTAAGATATATGCTGAACAAAATAACATTAGCCTTGGCATAGCCGCTCAAATTAGCATATAAGGTTTAATAAACTAGTTGGCATTAATATAAAACAAATGAAAAAAGAATATTTATTATCGTTCATATTAATAAACATACTTCTAGTATCTTCCTGTAAACAATCAAATAATTATTTACATGTTACAAATGGTTTGCTTATTGAAAATGCAACAATCATAACAGCAGATTCAACCGAAACTATTAAACAATTTATAGGTCATATAGTAATTCAAGGAGATACAATAGTGTATGTCTCAGATAAAAAGCCACTATTAAAAGGATCATATGAAATTATTGATGGAAAAAACAAATATGTTATTCCAGGTTTAATTGATTCACACGTTCACGTTGGGCATCCCATTGGAATAAGCGATACAGATTGGGAGACTAAACCAAATATGGTTACATCTTATTTCAGTCAACTACCAAAAAGCTATTTATATTTTGGTTATACCACATTAATTGATTTAGACACAAAAGAACGTGCCAAAAAACAATTTAATTCTCAACCCGTAAGACCAAGACTTTATAGTACAGGAC
>RCNB010001173.1_pt1 | contig 16623 bp, 11 predicted proteins | sample 2041321 | NCBI WGS metagenome assembly RCNB01 (sample SAMN09708232, study PRJNA481090) | Marine sediment metagenome, whole genome shotgun sequencing project. | reverse complement strand
TTCGATGGCTAAAGAAAAGTTTGAGCGTAATAAGCCGCATGTAAACGTGGGCACAATTGGTCACGTTGATCATGGTAAAACAACGCTGACAGCGGCTTTAACTAAGGTTATGGCTGAGCTTAACGGCGGCGAGACAGTTGATTTTGCCAATATCGATAATGCTCCTGAAGAACGTGAGCGCGGTATTACTATTGCGACTGCTCACGTTGAATACGAAAGCCCTAACCGCCATTACGCGCACGTTGACTGCCCGGGCCATGCTGACTATGTGAAAAACATGATCACTGGTGCTGCTCAGATGGACGGCGCTATTTTGGTTTGTTCAGCGGCTGACGGCCCAATGCCTCAGACCCGTGAGCACATCCTGCTTGCGCGTCAGGTTGGCGTACCTTACATCGTCGTGTTCCTGAACAAAGCGGACATGGTTGATGATGAAGAGTTGCTTGAGCTGGTTGAAATGGAAGTTCGTGATCTGCTTTCAACCTACGAGTTCCCTGGTGATGACACACCACTGATTATCGGTTCAGCACTGAAAGCGCTGGAAGGCGATCAGAGCGAAATCGGCGTACCTTCAGTTATTAAGCTCGTTGAAGCGATGGACAGCTACATTCCAATGCCAGAACGTGCTGTAGACGGCGACTTCCTGATGCCTGTTGAGGACGTGTTCTCAATCTCAGGTCGCGGTACTGTTGTAACCGGACGTATTGAGCGCGGCATTGTTAACGTTGGTGACGAGCTCGCCATTATTGGTGTTAAAGACACACAGCTCACCACCTGTACGGGTGTTGAGATGTTCCGCAAGTTGCTTGATCGCGGTGAAGCCGGCGATAACGTTGGTATCCTGCTGCGTGGCACGAAGCGTGAAGATGTTGAGCGTGGTCAGGTTCTGGCTAAGCCCGGTTCAATTACGCCTCACACCAAGTTTGAAGCAGAGATCTACATTCTGAATAAAGAAGAGGGTGGTCGTCATACACCATTCTTTAAAGGCTACCGTCCACAGTTCTACTTCCGTACAACTGACGTGACCGGAGCTTGTGAATTGCCAGAAGGCACCGAAATGGTAATGCCTGGTGATAACGTTCAGATGGTTGTTGAATTGATTGCACCGATTGCTATGGAAGAAGGCCTGCGTTTCGCGATTCGCGAAGGCGGCCGAACTGTAGGCGCCGGTGTTGTTGCAAAAATTGTTGAGTAATTAACCAATCGATTTATTGGGTTAGGCAGTAGGCCAGTAGCTCAATTGGCAGAGCGACGGTCTCCAAAACCGTAGGTTGGGGGTTCGATTCCCTCCTGGCCTGCCATGACTCGGTAACGGATGAACACATGAACGCAAAGGCAGAAACAACTCCAGGTATTCTGGATACGTTAAAGCTCCTGATCGCTGTATTGGTGCTGCTCGGCGGAATAGTCGGCTACTACTACTTTGAAGAAGAGTCGGTATTGCTGCGTGCAGTAGGCGTAATTGCGTCGGTTGCGGTCGGTGCTGCTATTGCGATGTCTACCGAGCGTGGTCAGTACTTGTGGCGTTTTATTCAGGGTTCTCGAGTTGAATTACGCAAGGTTATTTGGCCTACCCGTCAGGAAACTCTGCAGACAACACTCACTGTTTTTGTGTTCGTGTTGATTCTGGCGATTTTCTTCTGGGGTTTGGACTTCTTTTTGTTGTGGGCAACACGCTTGCTCACCGGACAAGGGGGCTAACGCGTGGCTCAAAGATGGTATGTGGTGCACGCCTACTCGAACTTCGAGAACAAGGTTAAGATTTCGCTTGAAGAGCGGATCAAATTAACGGGTCTTGAAGACAAATTTGGCGAGATTCTCGTGCCGACTGAAAAAGTGGTCGAGATGCGAGAAGGTCAGCGTCGTAATAGTGAGCGTAAGTTTTTCCCCGGCTATGTGCTGGTGCAGATGGAGCTCGATGACGAAACCTGGCACATGGTTAAGGAAGTACCGAAGGTACTTGGTTTTATCGGTGGTTCTAGTGATCGCCCCGCTCCGATTACCGAAGCGGAAGCAAACCGGATCCTTAATCGCGTTGAAGAGGGTATCGATAAGCCTCGTCCGAAAGTTATGTTCGAGCCCGGCGAAGTTGTCCGCGTTGTCGAAGGTCCGTTTAATGATTTCAACGGCGTGGTTGAGACGGTCAATTACGATAAGAACAAGCTGCGTGTAGCAGTGCAGATTTTGGGCCGGCCAACACCGGTTGAGCTTGATTTCGGTCAGGTAGAAAAGGGCTAAGGGTAATTTAGTCCTCTTTTGAGGTTTCGGACGCTGCCATTATTGTCAGCCTTAGATGCTTCAAATTATTGAATTTATAAACAGGGGAGCCGACTAGCGTCGCGCGTTTGTACCCGCAGAGGTGAAGTATGGCTAAGAAAGTCTTGAGTTACATCAAGTTGCAAGTCCCTGCGGGGAAAGCAAACCCGAGTCCTCCGGTTGGTCCAGCATTGGGTCAGCATGGCGTCAACATTATGGAATTCTGTAAAGCATTTAATGCGCAGACCCAGAGTGTTGAAGCAGGGCTTCCTGTTCCGGTAATTATTACTGTCTATAGTGACCGTAGTTTTACTTTCGTTACTAAAACCACACCTGCTGCAGTATTACTGCGTAAGGCTGCCGGCATTGCTAAGGGCAGCGGTACGCCAAATACAGTCAAGGTTGGCAAGGTTACCCGGGCTCAGCTCGAGGAAATCGCCAATGCCAAAATGCAGGATTTGAACGCCAACGATATCGATGCAGCAGTGCTGATTATCGCTGGTACGGCCCGCAGTATGGGTCTGGAAGTAGAGGGTTAACGGAATGGCTAAGTTAAGTAAAAGAGCAAAGGCTCAGGCAGAGAAAATCGAAATTGGTCGTGTTTATCCGATTGATGAAGCTCTCTCATTGGTTAAAGAACTGTCTTCAGTCAAGTTTGTTGAGTCTGTTGATATCTCCGTAAACCTTGGTATTGATCCGAAAAAATCTGATCAGAATGTTCGTGGCTCTACTGTGTTGCCTCATGGTACCGGCAAGACAATTCGTGTTGCCGTGTTCGCTCAGGGCGAGAATGCAGAAAAGGCACTTGCTGCTGGCGCTGATACTGTTGGTTTTGAAGACTTGGCAGAGCGCATGAAGGCTGGCGAGCTTGATTATGACACCGTTATTGCTACGCCTGACGCTATGCGTTTGGTTGGCCAGTTGGGCCGTGTTTTGGGCCCGCGTGGTCTGATGCCTAACCCGAAAGTCGGTACCGTTACTCAGGATGTTGAGACCGCAGTAAATAATGCGAAATCAGGCCAGGTGCGTTATCGCGCAGATAAGGGCGGTATTGTGCATTGTGCGATTGGTCGGGTCGACTTCGATGCAGCTAAGTTGAAGGATAATTTAAATGCCTTGCTTGCTGATTTGAATAAAAGTAAGCCTTCGTCTGCAAAAGGCGTGTACATGAAGAAGCTGAGTATTTCCTCGACTATGGGCCCCGGCCTTGCTGTTGATCAGGGCACTCTGTAGTTCTTTAAGAAAGTATTTAGAAATGTCGGCGTGATGTTTGTCGCGTCAGCTTCCGGTTTCCGGCAACTGACAACGCAGATGACATGCTGTTCATCGAAGACCGTAGGTGAGCTCAGGAAGCTGAGCTTTTAAATATATTTAGCCTACGCAGATGGCGTTACCAAAGTCAGGAATCCTGGTGTAGGTGGTGTCCATCACAGCTAGCAAAGATATTTTTGTTAGTTGAAACATGTTGAAGGCCAGGAGAAAAGATATGCCGCTCAGGCTCGAAGACAAGAAGGCACTTGTTGCTGAGATAAATCAGGTTGCTGCATCAGCTTTTTCAGCTGTTGCTGCTGAATACCGTGGTTTATCTGTGGCGCAGATGACCGAATTGCGTGCGAAAGCGCGTGAAGAGGCCGTCTACATCCGCGTTGTCAAAAATACTTTGGCAAAGTTGGCAGTTTCAGGTACCGAGTTTGAATGTCTTGCTGATGTTCTGAAGGGTCCTTTAGTTTTGGCGTTTTCTCAAGAAGATCCGGGCGCTGCCGCTCGTGTCGTCAAGGGATTCGCTAAAGACAATGAGGATCTTGTAACCAAGGCTGTAGCCATTGGTGGGGAGCTTTACCCTGCCTCTGATCTGAATCGTTTGGCAAGTTTGCCAACGCTCGATCAGGCCCGCGCTATGTTGCTTGGGTTGCTTCAGGCACCTGCTGGGAAGTTCGTTCGCACTATTGCCGAGCCTCCCTCCAAGTTTGCAAGACTTCTTGCAGCTTACCGAGATCAGCAAGCAGCTTAAAGCTTGTTATTAATTTGGAAACGTTAGAAATTTTTTGGAGTTAGATAAATGTCTGTTTCACGTGACGATATTAAAAAAGCACTAGGCGAAATGCCAGTGATGGAACTTGTTGAACTAATCAATGAGTTGGAAGAAGAGTGGGGCGTATCTGCCGCTGCACCTGTAGCGGCTGCTGCTGCTGCTGGTCCTGCTGCTGAAGCTGTTGAAGAGCAAACAGAGTTTGACGTTGTTCTTACATCTTTCGGTGAGAACAAAGTCTCTGTAATTAAAGCTGTTCGCGCTATAACTGGTCTTGGTTTGAAAGAAGCCAAAGACATGGTTGAAAGCGCTCCTGCTGCCGTTAAAGAAGCTGCTAGCAAGACTGAAGCAGAAGAAGTTAAAAAGAAGCTTGAAGAAGCTGGTGCTTCTGCCGAACTCAAGTAACTGAACGCTTAAGCGTTGAGTTGTTTGTTGAAAGTGATGCCAATGGCGCAGGTGGGCAGAGAAATCTGCCTGCCTTGTCGTCGTTGGTAGTCACTATTTTATTTGTTACGACCTGGGTCGAGGTGGTTTTCAATGGCTTATTCCTTCACTGAGAAAAAGCGGATTCGCAAAAATTTTGGTAAGCAATCCAGTATTCTGGATGTTCCCTATCTTTTAGCGACTCAAATAGATTCATACCGTAAATTTGCCAATTTGAGTGCTAGCGCTGAAGAGCGTGAAGTGTCAGGTTTGCATGCGGCTTTCCATAGCGTATTTCCGATTGTTAGCTATTCCGGAAATGCTGCGCTTGAATATGTCAGCTATGAGCTGGGCAAGCCTATTTTTGACGTTAAAGAATGTCAATTACGTGGCCTGACCTATGCGGCTCCGCTGCGTGTTCAGGTTCGTCTTGTCATTTATGATAAAGACGCTCCGGCTTCTAAGAAGGTCGTGAAGGAAATCCGTGAGCAGGAGGTTTATCTGGGTGAAATGCCTTTGATGACCGACCACGGTACATTTGTTGTGAACGGTACCGAGCGCGTTATCGTGTCTCAGCTGCATCGTTCGCCTGGTGTTTTCTTCGATCATGATCGCGGTAAGACTCACTCTTCGGGCAAATTGTTGTTCTCTGCTCGTGTTATTCCTTATCGTGGCTCTTGGTTGGACTTCGAGTTTGACCCTAAAGACGGTGTTTTTGCGCGTATCGACCGACGTCGTAAATTGCCCGTATCTGTATTTCTGCGCGCTCTTGGTTATACCAACCAGGAAATGCTCGATGAGTTCTTCGAGACCGATGATTTTTACCTTTCTGAGAAGGGTATTAAGCTTGGTTTGGTTCCCGATCGTCTCCGTGGCGAGACCGCTATTTTTGACATCAAGCTTGGTCGCAAGTTGATTGTTGAAGAAGGTCGTCGCATTACCGCACGTCACGTGCGTGACATGGAAAAATCGACTGTAACTGAGCTGGTTGTTCCTAACGAGTATCTCGAAGGCAAGATTCTTGCTCATGATATCGTTGACAAAGAGACTGGCGAGCTGATTGCCACTGCCAACGATGAGCTGACAGAAGAAGTCATCGATCTGCTGATCGAGAACGGCATTAAGCAGATCAAAACACTGTATGTGAATGATCTGGATCGCGGTCCCTTTATTTCTAATACACTGCGTATCGATTCAACCACTACGCCGTTAGAGGCTCTGGTAGAAATCTATCGCATGATGCGTCCCGGCGAGCCTCCTACTAAGGATGCTGCTGAGAACCTGTTCCAGAATCTTTTCTTTAATCCTGAGCGTTATGACCTGTCTGATGTGGGTCGTATGAAGTTCAACGCCCGTGTGGATCGTGAGGAGACTGAAGGCGAATCTATTCTGAGTAAGAAAGATATCCTGGATGTGCTGCATGTGCTTATGGATATCCGCAACGGTCGCGGTAACGTAGATGATATCGATCATCTTGGTAACCGTCGTATTCGTAGCGTTGGCGAGATGGCTGAGAATGCTTTCCGCGTCGGTCTGGTTCGTGTTGAGCGTGCGGTTAAAGAGCGTCTGACGCTTGCCGATTCTGATGGTTTGATGCCTCAGGAAATGATTAATGCGAAGCCTGTTGCTGCTGCAGTCAAAGAGTTCTTTGGCTCGAGTCAGTTGTCGCAGTTCATGGATCAGAATAATCCGCTATCTGAGATTACTCATAAGCGTCGTATTTCTGCTCTTGGGCCTGGCGGTCTGACACGTGAGCGTGCGGGCTTTGAGGTTCGTGACGTGCATCCGACTCACTACGGTCGAGTATGTCCTATTGAAACACCTGAGGGGCCAAACATTGGTTTGATTAACTCTCTGGCTGTGTACGCAAGAACCAATAGTTACGGCTTCCTTGAAACGCCTTATCGCAAAGTTGCTAAAGGTAAAGTAACTGACGAAATCGAGTATTTGTCAGCTATTGAAGAGAGCCGGTTTGTTATTGCGCAGGCGAATGCCGAGCTTGATAGCAAGAACAAGTTTGTTGAAGAGTTTATTCCGGTTCGCCATAAGAACGAAACGACTCTGATGACAGCGGACAGCATTCAGTTCATGGATGTGTCGCCTAAGCAGATCGTGTCGGTTGCGGCTTCATTGATTCCGTTCCTGGAACACGATGATGCTAACCGCGCACTCATGGGTTCCAACATGCAACGTCAGGCTGTGCCGACGCTGCGTTCTGATGTGCCATTGGTTGGTACCGGAATGGAGCGCACTGTTGCCATTGACTCCGGTGTTACCGTTATCGCAAAACGCGGCGGTATCGTCGACTCCGTTGATGCCTCACGTATCGTCATTCGCGTAAATGATGACGAGACTACAGTTGCTGAGTCCGGTGTTGATATTTACAACCTGACGAAATACACACGTTCTAACCAGAATACTTGTATTAACCAGCGCCCATTGGTGTTGACAGGTAATCAGATTGCTCGTGGTGATGTCTTGGCCGATGGCGCATCTACTAGCCTCGGCGAACTCGCTCTGGGCCAGAATATGCTCGTGGCATTTATGCCATGGAATGGCTACAACTTCGAGGATTCGATTCTTATCTCTGAACGTGTAGTTCAGGAAGATCGTTTCACCACGATTCATATCGAGGAGCTCACTTGTGTGGCTCGTGATACGAAACTTGGGTCAGAGGAAGTTACCAGCGATATTCCGAATGTTGGCGATGCTGCTCTTGGCAAGTTGGATGAGGCAGGTATTGCGTTTATCGGTGCTGAGATTCAGTCCGGAGACATTCTGGTTGGTAAGGTCACACCTAAAGGCGAAACTCAGCTTACTCCTGAAGAGAAGCTCCTGAGAGCTATTTTTGGTGAGAAAGCGTCAGACGTTAAAGACACTTCATTGCGCGTGCCACCAGGTATGGATGGAACAGTAATTGATGTTCGCGTCTTTACCCGCGATGGTATCGATAAAGATAGCCGTGCTTTGTCTATCGAAGAGTCTGAACTTGAAAGTGTTCGTAAGGATCTTGATGACCAGGCCCGTATTCTGGAAAGCGATGTTTATGACCGCGTTGAGAAGATGTTGCTGAATAAGGTCGCCGAAGGCGGTCCGGATAAATTGAGCAAAGGTAGCAAAATCACGCAGGCTTATCTTGATGAGACTAGTCGTGAGCAGTGGTTTGAGATTCGTTTGCGGAGTGATGAAGCTAACACTCAGCTTGAGCAGGCCGCTAAGCGTTTGACTACTCAGCGCGAAGAGTTTGAGCACTTGTACGAAGAGAAGCGCGAAAAAATCACCCAGGCCGATGATCTTGCTCCGGGCGTACTGAAGATGGTTAAGGTCTATCTTGCTGTTAAGCGTCGTATTCAGCCTGGCGATAAGATGGCTGGCCGTCATGGTAATAAAGGTGTTATTTCAACAATTGTTCCGGTTGAAGATATGCCTTATACCGAAGATGGCACTCCTGTCGACGTCGTTTTGAACCCATTGGGTGTTCCGTCACGTATGAACGTGGGTCAGGTGCTGGAAACGCATCTGGGTTGGGCAGCTAAGGGTCTTGGCTTGAAAATTGGCGGCATGATCGACTCGAAGGCGAATGTCACAGAGTTGCGTGATTTCCTTAATAAGGTTTACAACGAAACCGGCGGTCAGTCTGAAGACCTTAAGAAGCTTAGTAACGATGAAGTTGTTGAGCTCGCGGGCAATCTGCGTAATGGCGTTCCGACTGCAACACCTGTATTTGATGGTGCTTCTGAGGAAGAAATTAAGCGTATGTTGCGCCTTGCCGACCTGGATGAAAGCGGTCAGTCAACATTGATCGACGGTCGTACCGGTGAATTCTTCCACCGTCAGGTGACTGTTGGTTACATGTACATGCTAAAACTCAATCATTTGGTTGATGACAAGATGCATGCGCGTTCAACCGGCCCATACAGCCTTGTTACTCAGCAGCCGCTGGGTGGTAAAGCACAGTTTGGTGGTCAGCGCTTTGGTGAGATGGAGGTCTGGGCTCTTGAGGCTTATGGCGCCGCTTACACCTTGCAGGAGATGCTGACGGTCAAGTCGGATGATGTTCAGGGCCGAACCAAGATGTATAAAAACATCGTTGACGGTTCTCATGAAATGGATCCAGGTATGCCTGAATCCTTCAATGTTCTGGTTAAAGAGATTAGATCGCTCGGTATTAACATCGATCTGAAACAGGACTAACAGGATTTAGTGCAGCTTATAGCTAGCAGGTGACTTATGAAAGATATGCTTAGGTTCTTTAAGGCCCAAAGTACGGTTGAAAACTTCGATGCCATCCAGATTGGTTTGGCATCTCCTGAAATGATCAGATCTTGGTCTTTTGGTGAGGTTAAAAAGCCTGAAACCATTAACTACCGTACCTTTAAGCCGGAACGCGATGGTTTGTTCTGCGCCAAGATTTTTGGCCCGGTAAAAGACTACGAATGCTTGTGCGGTAAATACAAGCGTCTCAAGCATCGCGGCGTTGTTTGCGAGAAGTGTGGCGTTGAAGTTACCCAAACTAAAGTTCGTCGTGAACGCATGGGTCACATCGACCTGGCAAGCCCGGTCGCACATATCTGGTTCCTGAAGTCACTGCCCTCGCGTATTGGCCTCATGCTTGATATGACTCTGCGCGAAATTGAGCGGGTCCTGTATTTTGAAGCATTTGTTGTAACAGAAGAGGGTATGACTCCTCTCGAGCGCAATACGCTGATGAATGACGAGCAGTATCTCGAAGCCATGGAAGAGTATGGCGATGAGTTTGATGCCAAGATGGGCGCTGAAGCTGTTCGTGACCTGCTGAAGAGCATTGATCTGAAACAGGAAATCGTTCAGGTTCGTGAAGACATGGGCGCCACTTCGTCAGAAACAAAACTTAAGCGTTTATCAAAGCGCCTTAAGCTTTTAGAAAGCTTCAATCAGTCTGGCATCAAGCCAGAGCACATGGTTCTTACTGTGCTGCCTGTGTTGCCGCCTGATCTGCGTCCGTTAGTGCCACTTGATGGTGGTCGTTTTGCCACATCAGATTTGAACGACCTTTATCGCCGTGTAATTAACCGTAACAATCGTCTGCGTCGTCTGCTTGAGCTCAACGCGCCTGACATTATTGTGCGCAACGAAAAGCGCATGCTGCAGGAATCGGTAGATGCCTTGCTTGATAATGGTCGCCGTGGTCGTGCTATTACCGGTACTAACAAGCGTCCGCTGAAGTCTTTGGCTGACATGATTAAAGGTAAGCAGGGTCGTTTCCGTCAGAACCTGCTTGGTAAACGTGTGGATTACTCCGGTCGTTCAGTGATCGTGGTTGGTCCCACACTTAAACTGCATCAGTGTGGTTTGCCGAAGAAAATGGCTCTTGAGCTCTTTAAGCCATTTATTTTCAGTAAGCTCCAGTCGCGTGGTGACGCCTCAACTATCAAGGCAGCGAAGCGTCTAGTTGAGCGTGAAGGCCCGGAAGTTTGGGATATTCTCGAAGACGTGATTCGTGAGCATCCGGTTATGCTTAACCGTGCACCGACTCTTCACCGTTTGGGTATCCAGGCTTTTGAGCCGGTATTGATCGAAGGTAAAGCGATTCAGTTACACCCTCTCGTATGTACAGCGTTTAACGCTGACTTCGATGGTGACCAAATGGCTGTTCACGTGCCTTTGTCTATCGAAGCACAGCTCGAAGCCCGTGCTTTGATGATGTCTTCAAATAATATTTTGTCGCCTGCAAACGGCGAGCCGATCATCGTACCTTCACAGGACGTGGTGCTTGGTTTGTACTATATGACCCGCGAGAAGATTAATGCCCGCGGCGAAGGCATGGTATTCGGTGATCTCACAGAGGTTCATCGTGCACGTAACACGCGTGATGAGGCGGGTGAATTCCACGTCGACTTGCAAGCGCGTATCCGCGTTCGCATCACAGACTCGCTGATTGATGATGATGGAATCCTTCAGGAAACCAGCAAAATTGTTGATACGACAGTTGGTCGTGCTTTGCTGTCCGAAATTCTCCCTGACGGCCTGCCGTTCGATGTAGTCAATCGTGATATGTCGAAGCGTGCAATTTCTGACTCAATTAATCAGTGCTACCGTAAGGTTGGTCTGAAGCAAACCGTAGTGTTCGCTGATCGCCTGATGTACACCGGCTTTGCGTATGCAACCCGCTCAGGTGTTTCGGTAGGCATTAACGATATGGTTATCCCTGAGAACAAAGCGGATATCATTGCTGAAGCAGAGAAAGAAGTTAAAGAGATTCAGAATCAGTACACCGATGGTTTGGTTACTGATGGTGAGCGTTATAACAAAGTTGTTGATATCTGGTCGCGTACTAACGATCTGGTCGCGAAAGCCATGATGGATAAACTGGGCGAGGAAGATGTTGTTAATGCCCAGGGCAAAACTGTTAAGCAGCCTTCATTCAACTCTATTTATATGATGGCTGACTCCGGTGCTCGTGGTTCTGCTGCTCAGATTCGACAGCTTGCCGGTATGCGTGGCTTGATGGCGAAGCCGGATGGCTCAATTATTGAAACGCCGATTACCGCTAACTTCCGTGAAGGTCTCGACGTTCTTCAGTACTTTATTTCAACTCATGGTGCTCGTAAGGGTCTTGCCGATACGGCGTTGAAAACAGCAAACTCTGGTTACCTGACCCGTCGTTTGGTCGATGTTGCTCAGGATCTGGTTGTTACCGAAGTCGACTGTAAAACTGAAAATGGCGTAATTTTGACCCCATTGGTCGAAGGTGCCGACGTTGTTGAGCCTTTGCGCGAGCGTGTGCTTGGCCGCGTGCTTGCTGAAGCCATTACGAAGCCGGGTAGCGATGATGTATTGCTTGATGCCGGTACGTTCATGGACGAGGCAATGGCGGATAAGCTTGAAGAGTTTCTTGTCGATCAGGTTAAAGTTCGCTCGGCAATCACTTGTGAAACACGTCATGGTGTATGTTCGAGTTGTTATGGTCGTGACTTGGCTCGCGGACACCTGATTAACATCGGTGAAGCGGTTGGTGTTATTGCGGCTCAGTCCATCGGTGAGCCTGGTACGCAGTTGACTATGCGTACCTTCCATATTGGCGGTGCTGCATCTCGTGCGGCAGCGGTTAATAGTGTTGAAGTGAAGCTTGGCGGAACAATCAAGCTGCATAGCGTGAACAGCGTTAAGAACAAAAAGGGCAATCTTGTTGCGGTAAGTCGCTCCGGTGAAATTGGTGTGATGGACGAGCATGGACGTGAGCGTGAAAGCTATAAGATTCCTTACGGTGCTGTGTTGACCATCACTGAAGGTGATCAGGTTAAGCCAGGGCAGGTTGTTGCTACTTGGGATCCGCATACTCATCCGGTTGTATCGGAAGTGGAAGGTTTCCTTCGCTTTGAGGACTTCATCGACAACATCACGGTATCTGACCAGGTTGACGAAATCACAGGTCTGTCGAGTACCGTAGTGCTGGATCCGAAAGAGCGTGGTGGCATAGGTAAAGATCTACGCCCAATCGCCAAGTTGGTTGATGGCAAAACAAAAACCGCTAAGGAAATTTGCTTCCCTAACACCGAAATTCCGGCTGTTTACGCACTGCCCCCGGGCGCTGTTGTAAACATGACCAACGGTGCAAAGGTCGAAGTGGGTGACTTTATAGCGCGTATTCCACAGGAAAGTTCGAAGACCCGTGATATCACCGGTGGTCTGCCACGTGTTGCTGATTTGTTTGAAGCGCGTAAGCCTAAAGAGCCTGCCATTCTTGCTGAGCACAGTGGTACCGTAAGTTTCGGTAAGGAGACGAAAGGTAAGCGTCGTCTTGTTATTACCTTTGCTAACGGCGAAAACTATGAAAGCCTAATTCCTAAATGGCGTCACTTGACGGTATTTGAAGGTGAGCAGGTTGTTCGTGGTGAAGTTATTGCTGACGGTGAGCCTAATCCGCACGATATTCTGCGCCTGAAAGGTGTAGAGCCTCTGGCTGATTACGTCGTTAGTGAAATTCAGGACGTGTATCGCCTTCAGGGCGTGAAGATCAACGACAAGCACATCGAAGTTATTCTGCGTCAGATGTTGCGTAAAGTGGAAATCACCGACGCCGGTGAGACCCCATTGCTGCGCGGCGAGCAGATTAACTATGCGCGTATGCTGGAAACCAATGAAGTTGCTGAGCGCCAAGGTAAGGCTATCGCAGTACGCAGTCCGCTGTTGCTGGGTATTACCAAAGCATCTTTGGCAACTGAGTCGTTTATTTCAGCTGCATCGTTCCAGGAAACCACGCGTGTACTGACGGAGGCTGCTGTTAAGGGCCAGCGCGATGAATTGCGCGGTTTGAAGGAGAACGTCATTGTGGGTCGCTTGATTCCAGCCGGTACGGGTTATGCGTATCATGCGGAACAAAGGCGCGCTCGTGATAGCGAACAGATGCTTTCAGCTGAATTGAAAGGCCTTGAGCAACAGGCTACGCAGGCAGCAGCTGAGGCAGCAGAAGCGGCGGCTGAAGCAGCAGAGGCGGCGACAGCTGCTCCTGAAGCACCTGAAGCATCTGAAAATGAAGGCACAACTGCTTAACGCAGTGTAGGTTGGTCTGTCGGCTTAGCTTGACAGACCAAGGGTGCCTGCCTACAATTTGCGACCCTTTGAATAAGGGTCCGCATATTTGGCGGTATCCTACTGATGGCGAAGTTATTTCGCCGACCAGGCAGGCTCTGGGGCGCAGCTCACAATGTGAAGCGCTTGTAAGAGTTTTAAATGCATAAAGTAATTGTCCGGAGATAGTATCCGGACTTAAGAGATTTGTTTGTTATGGCAACCGTTAATCAATTAGTTCGTGGTCAGCGCAAGAGCAAGATAGTTAAATCTAACGTACCCGCTCTTGAAGGCAGCCCCCAAAAACGTGGTGTTTGCACCAGGGTTTATACGACTACGCCTAAAAAGCCTAACTCGGCTTTGCGTAAGGTAGCTCGTGTTCGTTTGACCAACGGCTTCGAAGTTACCAGCTACATCGGTGGTGAGGGCCATAATCTCCAAGAACATTCGGTCGTACTGATTCGTGGTGGTCGTGTAAAAGATTTGCCGGGTGTGCGTTATCACACCGTTCGCGGCACACTCGATTGCGCTGGCGTACCTGATCGTCGTCAAGGCCGTAGTAAGTATGGCGCCAAGCGTCCCAAGAAATAATAGCGTCCTACTCAGACGACTTTAGAGGCTCAAAATGTCAAGAAGATCTCAGGCTCCAAAACGTAATCTGCTGCCCGACCCTAAGCACGGCAGTCAGCGTCTTGCTAAATTCATCAACATGGTGATGAAGAGTGGCAAGAAGTCAGTTGCAGAAAAAATTGTATACGATGCGATTGAGCAGATTTGTGAACGCTCAAACGTATCTGCCGAGCAGGCAGTCGAGACTCTCGGCACCGCGCTTGATAACGTAAAGCCAGCCGTTGAGGTGAAGTCTCGCCGTGTTGGTGGTGCAACCTATCAGGTGCCCATCGAAGTGCGCCCTCAGCGTCGTGAAACTCTCGCAATGCGTTGGGTTATCGATGCATCACGTGCGCGCAGCGAAAAGACAATGTCACAGCGTCTTGCGAATGAGTTGATGGATGCTTCCGATAATCGCGGCAGCGCTGTTAAGAAGCGTGAAGATACCCACCGTATGGCTGAAGCTAACAAGGCTTTCTCTCACTACCGTTGGTAAGCGCCGTGTGCGCTGCGGCGTGATCTTTTACAAGGTTGAGTTGTGGCACGCATTACCCCAATTGAGCGTTATCGTAATATCGGCATCATGGCTCACATTGATGCTGGTAAGACTACAACTACGGAACGCATCCTGTTTTACACAGGAGTTTCTCACAAGATAGGTGAGGTCCATGACGGCGCCGCTGTTATGGATTGGATGGAGCAAGAGCAGGAGCGTGGCATTACGATCACCTCAGCTGCAACCACTTGCTTCTGGAAAGGTATGGGGGGGCAGTTCCCCCAGCACCGCATTAATATCATTGATACCCCCGGGCACGTCGACTTCACTATTGAGGTTGAGCGGTCTTTGCGTGTGCTCGATAGCGCAGTTGCAGTTTTTTGTGCTGTCGGTGGCGTTGAGCCTCAGTCCGAAACCGTTTGGCGTCAAGCCGACAAGTACCATGTGCCGCGCATGGCATTCATCAACAAAATGGATCGTACCGGCGCAGACTTTTTGCGTGTTGTTGACCAAGTTAGAGACCGCCTGGGCGCGAATCCTGTTCCTGTGCAACTCCCAATCGGGGCTGAGGAAGATTTCAAAGGCGTTATCGACCTGATTCGTATGCAGGCCGTGTATTGGTCTGAAGACAACATGGGTACGAGTTTTGAGTATGCGGATATTCCTGCTGAGCTGATGGCAGATGCAAAAGTGTGGCGCGAAAAGATGGTTGAGGCTGCAGCTGAAGCCAACGATGACCTGATGGAAAAGTACTTCGAGAGCGGGGATCTTTCTGCCGAAGATATTAAGGCTGGTTTGCGCACACGCAGCATCGCAAATGAATTGGTTGTCGCAATGTGCGGCTCCGCGTTTAAGAACAAAGGTGTTCAGGCAGTGCTTGATGCCGTAATCGACTACATGCCTTCGCCTCTGGATGTCCCGCCTATTACCGGCGAGCGCGATGACGGCTCAGAAGCACCGTGTTTGCCGACAGATGAGGAGCCTTTTGCGGCTCTGGCCTTTAAAATTGCTAGTGACTCGTTTGTCGGTAGCCTTACCTTTTTCAGGGTCTACTCTGGTGTTCTTAAATCGGGTGATCAGGTTTACAACCCTATTAAGGGTAAGAAAGAGCGTGTTGGCCGCTTGCTGCAGATGCACTCCAATGATCGTGAAGAGATCAAGGAAGTACGTGCAGGCGATATAGCTGCTGCCGTTGGTCTGAAGGATGTCACAACTGGCGATACCCTGGTTGCGCCCGGTCATGTAATAACGCTAGAGCGTATGGAGTTTCCTGAGCCTGTGATTTCTGTGGCTGTTGAGCCTAGAACCAAGGCTGACCAGGACAAGATGGCTGCTGCGCTGCAAAAGCTGGCCAAAGAAGACCCCTCGTTCCGCGTAAAGACAGATGAGGAGTCGGGCCAGACCATTATTTCGGGTATGGGCGAGCTGCACCTGGATATTATTGTGGAACGGATGAAGCGTGAATTTACTGTAGAGGCCCGCGTGGGTAATCCGCAGGTCGCTTATCGCGAAACAATTCGCAAAACAGTCGAGCAGGAAGGTAAATTTGTGCGCCAATCGGGTGGTCGTGGTCAGTATGGACACGTCGTTTTGCGCATTTCTCCCGCAAAAGAGGGTGAAGGCTTCGCTTTTTCTAATGAAATTACGGGTGGTGCAGTACCTAGTGAGTACATTGGAGCGGTCGAAAAAGGGGCCCTGGATTCAATGGAAAGCGGCGTCATTGCTGGATATCCGGTCGTTGATATGAACGTTGCGCTGATAGATGGCTCATATCATGATGTTGACTCTAGCGAAGTTGCCTTTAAGATAGCCGCCTCGATAGCCTTCCGCGAAGGTGCGCTGAAGGCTGATCCGGCGCTGCTCGAGCCCATGATGTCCGTAGAGATAGTTACTCCGGATGAGTACATGGGTGACGTAAACGGTGATTTGAACCGTCGTCGCGGCATCCTTTCGGGTATGGACGAGTCACCCGCCGGCAAAATTGTCAGGGCGGATGTACCGTTGGCTGAAATGTTTGGTTATGCGACCAGTTTGCGTTCTATGACGCAGGGCCGCGCAACCTATTCGATGGAATTTGCCAGCTATGCAGAGGTGCCACGAAACGTGGTAAATCGCATCGTAAATGGCGAGTAGATAGACAAGAACTAATAATTAAAAGATTCGGAGATCGGTTCGATGGCTAAAGAAAAGTTTGAGCGTAATAAGCCGCATGTAAACGTGGGCACAATTGGTCACGTTGATCATGGTAAAACAACGCTGA
>RCNB010001172.1_pt1 | contig 16629 bp, 13 predicted proteins | sample 2041321 | NCBI WGS metagenome assembly RCNB01 (sample SAMN09708232, study PRJNA481090) | Marine sediment metagenome, whole genome shotgun sequencing project. | reverse complement strand
GTGTATATCCATGGAGATTGCAACGGAAAGTTATTTGCATTCCCAAAACACGAGGTGAAAATCAAAAAAGCGTGGCTTAAAGAATTTGAACCGTCGTACATAAAATTAATGGAAGAAGTCGTTAAAATGGGTACTCCTTATTTTCTTAATATGTGCCCGGAGTGGATGCCAGACGAAATTCATAGCCAATGTTGTCGAAAATTTCTTAGCGGAAACCAAATTATAGAGAAATGCACATTAGACCCGGAAGAGAGAAAAACTGCTAATGTATGGGAAAATTACGTATCCATCGGTTCATTGCAAAGCGTTAGTCTAAATTTACCTCGCTATGCTTATATTTCTAAGGATGAAGGCGATTACTTAAGGGTGTTAGAAGAAAACATGGAACTTTCGGCAAGGATTTTGCGTAAAAAATGGAAATTAATGGAAAAACGTCTAAAATCAGGCCACTTACCTTTATGTAGCGGAGAAATTAACGGCCGGCCAATTTTTAATTTAAAAAACCAAAATCTCTCCATAGGCTTCACGGGTTTAAACGAAGCGGTAAAAAGCCTTATAGGTTTTGAGTTGCACGAAAATACTTCAGCATACGATTTCGGAAGGAGAATATTAGAATATATGGTTGCTAAGTGTAATTCCATGACAGAAAGAGACGGAATTTCATATTCCTTATGGCAACAGCCCGCCGAATCGTCGAGTAATCGTTTTGCTAGGCTAGATTTAAAGCATTTCCCCAAAAAAGCTATTCCTCAATCAAAAGGGGTTTCTGCATATTACACAAATTCAGATCATATCCGCTACGACGCCGATATACCATTATCAAAAAGAATTAATTTGCAGGCAGACTATCATCCTATTGTCAAAGGTGGCGTTATAACCCATATATGGCTAGGAGAGCAAATACCAGATGTTCTAGGCCTTTGGGAGCTTACTAAAAACATCTGTCTTAATACAAATACTGCTTATTTTGCTTATACACCAGATTTTACTTATTGTCCTCATTGTAAAAAAATGTACAGAGGTGGTAGTTTCACATGTCCTCAATGCCATTCCACCGATGTAAAGGTATACTCTAGAGTTACGGGGTATTATAGCGAAGTAGACAGATATAATCCTGGTAAAAAAGCCGAATGGGAAGCGAGAAAACGAGAACATCTTATTAAATAATTTATTTTGTTTTTTTTATATACTTTAAAACATTATTCTAATTATGAATAAAGATGTATCACTAGAAGAATTTCAAAAGAAAATAGATATTTGGATCGCTCATCACGGAGGATATTGGCCACCTCTTTCTATGCTTAGTGCAATTGTAGAAGAAATTGGGGAACTGGCAAAAGAAATAAATCACTTAGAAGGTTTTAAACCAAAAAAATCTGATAAGAATTCAGTCAATTTGGGTGAGGAGCTCGCAGATGTCATATTTGCTCTAATTTGCCTTGCTAATTCCTATAAGATTAACATTAGCTACGAATTAGAAGCCGTAATTAAAAAATATACAATAAGAGATTCTATTAGGTTCAAATAAATCAAATTATTTTATTAATACTTCATCTCATTTCACATATCATATTTTGAAAAATTTTAATTCTTTTCAGCTTTTTATTTTTTAGATATAGTTATTAAAAATATTAATAAAAATTGTTTGATATCGATTTAAAATGCAAAAAGAAGGTATAGGGAAACAAAAAATACTTGAGCTGCTTGAAAAAAAGCTAAAAAAGGATTGTTCCTACGATTCCGGCTCAATTTTAGGTTCTATGTGCTCAGAACCTTTAAATATCGCTAAGGAAATACATAATAAGTATATATCAAAAAATTTGGGAGATCCTGGATTATTTTTAGGCACTTCTGAATTAGAAGATGAAGTTATAGGCGAAATTGGTGAATTGTTTGGTAATAGTAATATTTATGGTACGTTTACAACTGGGGGATCAGAGGCAAATTTAATAGCGATGCGGATCGCTAGAAATTTACGACCTCATATTAAGAAACCAGAGGTTGTGCTCCCATGCTCAGCGCATGTATCCTTTGATAAAGCAGCAGATTTATTAAATATTAAGTTGAAAAAGGTGAATCTTCTTGATAATTTTCAATTAGATTTAAATCATTTAGAATCTCTCGTTAATGATAACACGTGCGCTGTTGTTGGAGTTGCGGGTACGACTTCTTTAGGTTTAATTGATCCTATTGAAGAAATCGGGGAATTTATTGGAGGACGAGACATATTTTTTCACGTAGATGCTGCGTTTGGTGGATTTGTGCTACCTTTTCTAAAGGAATTAGGGTATCCTATTCCAGCTTGGGACTTTTCAGTGAAAAGCGTGGATTCAATTACAGCGGATCCTCACAAAATGGGCTTAGGAATTATACCTTCAGGTGGATATTTCATTAAAGACGCTTCGATTTTAAAAAAAACGGGATTTGAAATTCCCTATTTAGCAGGTGGGAATTTTCAGCATTTTCACATCGTAGGTACTAGACCAGGAAGTCCGATCATAGCGTTTTGGGCAATTTTAAAACTTTTAGGGGTTAATGGTTTTAAGGAAATTGTGAAAAAATGTATGGAAAATACAAAGTTCCTATCACAAAGAATATCAGAAATTGATGGCGTAAAATTAGCGGTTGACCCCGTTATGAACGTAGTAGGTATCACCACCGAAAGTGGAAAGAGTATATGTGAAGTTGAAAAAACTTTACGTGACAGCAAATGGATGTTAGGAAAATTTCGGGATTTAAATTTAGTGAGGGTGGTGATTATGCCTCACGTAAAAAGAGAACATTTAGTCGAATTTAGTTCTGATTTAGAAAAAATCGTAAAAAAACTAAAATTATAAAAAGTAATGATAGAGAATTTTATAATATACGTCAATTATATATCTTAAGTCAATCAATAGTATAATAACATTTTAAAATTAAGTAGGGTTAAAATCCTTTAGAAATGAGTTAGAGAATGGCAAAAGATAAAAGAAAAAAGATTGGAATAAAAACAACGAGATATTACACGAAAACATGTACCAGTTGTAATTACGAATACCCTAATTGGTTTACTAATTGTCCAAAATGCGGAGCCGCTTGGGACTCTGATAAAGCAGACCTGGGTGCCGGAAAAAAAGAACTAACGAGAAAAACGATTAAAATTGTTGTAAAAATAACGGAAGAAGATTTTGACGACGCTTTTGAACGAGTACAACTAATTTTTAGCGCTGATCAGGGCGTGTCGTGGTATAGTTTGAGGATGGAAAACGAGTTAGATTATTTTATTGCCGAAATAGTTGAAGTTCCGTTGGGTGCTGTAGTTATTTATTACATTGAAGTGCTGTTAGCACACGGAGAAAAAATCGTTGAAAATAACGACGGTAAGTACTTTCATTACAAAGTTGGCTTACCTGTGGAAAATTTAGGAAACGATGAGAATCAATCCACAGAAAATATTCCTCATTCTTCAGAATATAACCTTTTCAAGGCAACGAATCAATCCGTTGAAAAAGCAGATAGTATCGAAAAATCCAAGGTTGAGCTTGAGGACGAATTGGATAAATTAATTTTTAACGATTCAATCCCACTCTCTGAACTTCATGTAAACAAACAAATCGATGTACCACCCCCTCAACCAAAAAAATATCATGTTGACGATACTAAAACGATTTTTGGAACTCTTCAAACTCAGATAGATCCAGAGTTGAAATTCTGTCCTCATTGTAATTCAAAAATCAAAAAAATGTGGAGCACATGCCCCATTTGCGGTAAAAATCTTTAGATAAAATGATTAAGTTTAGTTTTTAAGCTTGGTTCCCGTTCTTAGAGTTTATTACCACATTTATTACAGTAAGCGTAATCGGAAGATAATGTTGTTCCGCATTGTTCGCAAATTAGGAGATCTTTTTTCGTCTCTTTTTGTTTGACTTCTTGAGCTGAATGAGAGGATGTAATTGCTGTGAAGGACGTGAAATTTCTATCTATGTCTGCTACGTTAGGAATTATTCGCAATTTAGATTTCTCTTCTTCGTTAACCTTTATTGTAGCGGTAAAAGGAACAAAAGGTGCACTACTTTCCTCGGGTATTTCTTCCGTTCTTTGAGTTAAATTCTGGAACAATGAACTTGGTTTGGAACTCGGTGATGCTTGAGACGACTTCTGTTCGGGCGTCACACTTTCAACAGTAGGCTTCTTTTCCTTTTTACTTTTTTTTGATGTCTTCATCCCTTCAAATAATTCCCCTTGTTTCACTCGTTGTTCAGAAATCTTCTTTTCTTTTTCGATTTTAGACTTTTCTTTATCTTGCTTCTTTTTCTCTTTAGCTAATCTTTTTAGTTCTTTTTTAGGTATTATTGCCTGTGGCATGTAATCGATTAACGATTCCGAAGATGCAGGTTGGGAGGCTGGTGCTTGATAAAACGGCTCGCCGTCTACTTCTTGTTTTGGTTGTGGGGTGGGTTCAAATGTCATTTTAGCAGGTAATGGTTTAGGTGCTTCTTCTCTTTTCGTGAAGCGGAATGGAGTTTGGATAGAAGAACTCTCCGGGAGATTTTCTGTTTTAGGTGTTTGAAATTCTTTAGGAGTAGGTGCAGGGATTGGAGGATTTTTTGTAAATGGAATAGTTTTTGGTCTATATGTTTCTTTATCGGTTGCTGAGGTTACTTGTTCTAACGGTTGAGATTTCTCAGCCATAATCTGATCAGGCGTTTTAAATTCTATGTCTGTTGGCTCGGGAGTAAAAAATTCTGGATTAGGTTGAGTTGGAATCACAGGAGTAGGTTCTGGTACTGGTGGTGCTTCGTATTCAAGTTCGGGTTCTGGTTCAAAAATAGGTGTGGGTTCTTTATGGTACGTTGTTTTCGGTTCTGGTACTGGTGGAGCTTCATATTCAAGCTCAGGTTCGGGTTCCGGAACTGGTGGTGCTAAATACTCCGCTTTAGGTATTGTAGGTTGAACAATTGTCTTTTCGATGGGTTCGTTTCCTTTGATAATTTCTCCTGGAGCGTAAACGGTTTCGTTAGAGATTAGTTGGTCAGGAACACCTTGTCCTATCATCAAACAAGCGAGAATCTGAAAGCAATCTCCAACACCGTCACCCGTTTTAGCAGACGTCTCCATATAATACAAGTTGAAATCTCTCGTAAAATTATTAATTTCTTCAATTGAGACAGCTCTAATGTCAGTTAAATCGCTTTTATTGCCAACTAGTAATACAGGTATATCAGCTTTTATGTTAGCCCTAACTTCTTCAATCCACTGTGGTAAATGTTCAAAACTTGCAGAATTCGTAAGATCAAAGACGAGGATTGTACCGAGCGATCCTCTATAATACATTGGTCTTATTGAGCTAAATCGTTCTTGACCACCAGTATCCCAGAGTTGGAGCTTACATTTGATCGGTCCTTCAAAAGTATCAATCGAGATCGTTTTTACATGAAAATCAACACCGATTGTCATCTTATAATCTTCAGTAAAGAATCCTTTCGAGAATCGGAGTGTAAGTGCGGTTTTACCGACACCACCATCTCCTACCACGATTGATTTAAAAAGATAATCGTATTCTTCAACCATTTCAATTCTTCCATTACTTTATTCAGTTTTTAAACTAGAATTTTTAAAAATAATCACAGTTGTTCTATTATTATTATTAATAAAAATTTATTTAATTATACTTTTGGATATTTTCCATCATATTTTCTAGATCTCGTGTTGGCAACTACTGTTGTACGGCACTTTTTAAAAGAATTTTGGAAAGGTTTACTTGTTTACATACGCGTAATTTTTTACATATCCTTAAAAATACGATTTTAACGGGGACTTTTTATGTTAACGGGAAATTATTGTATTATACTTTTTTATTGCTCAATTTTTCTTCGATATCTACGTTTTCAAACCAATCGTTAATTTGTTCTAAGGTTTCTTGTGGAAAATCGTACGAGTGCTCCCTATCGGGATAAACCCCTTTTTCAACTTCGGTTTTATAGTTAAATAATGCATTTCGGACGGAATTTCCCACATCTCCAAAATATTTAAGAAATTTAGGTTTGAAGTCGGTAAAAAGCCCTAACATATCGTTAATAACTAAAATTTGGCCGTCACAGTAAGAACCTGCTCCAATTCCTATGGTTGGAATGTCAATCGATTTAGTAATTAATTTAGCTATTTGCCAAGGAATACTTTCCAAGACGATTGAAAACACCCCTGATTTTTCTAGATTTTTTGCGTCTAAAATCAGCTTTTTTGCGGCTTCTATCGTTTTCCCTTGAACTAAAAATCCTCCAAACTCATATATAGCCTGAGGAGTAAGTCCTATGTGCCCCATGACTTGAATATCAGCATCGATCATAGCCTCTATTGTGGGACAAATTTTTGTGCCCCCCTCAACTTTCACGGCTTCAGCTCCACCTTCTTGAATAAATCTTCCTGCATTCCTTACGGCTTCGTTGATATTGATTTTATACGATAAAAATGGCATATCTCCAACTATCATAGCATTTGAAACTCCACGAGACACTGCTTTTGTATGGTGAATCATTTCTTCCATTGTAACTGCCAAAGTATTTTTATATCCAAGAATTACCATTGAAAGAGAATCTCCTACCAGAATTAAATCAATTCCACATTCATCAACGATCTTAGCAAACGAATAGTCGTAAGAAGTGATAGTTACTATTTTTTCTCCGTTTTTTTTCTTCTCAATTATTTTTTGAGCAGTCATTTTTTGTAAAGCCATATGTGAAGTAACGCTATACCTCAGAAAAATGTTTTGTTTGTTTAAATAGACCTACATTACTTGGTAGCAAAATTAATTTTCGCCCTTTCAGCTCTTTAATACATTGTTTTGATTTTTTTAAGGTGTAGGGAAAGTTAGGGAAGCAGAGATTGTTGCAACATACCTAACGCTTGTTTTCTTTTTCGAAAACGAATGTACCGAGTTCTATTCTCCCTTGTTTTTATACCAAATTTCTTAACAATACGTTCTGAAAATCGCTTATTTCGTCCTTTATTGCAGTAAAATTATTATCGAGAGTGTTTATTCCCAAATAGAAGATGTTTTCTATGCTCTCAATTTCTACTAAAAATTTTCGTACGTAATAAGTATTATCGTCAGAAAATGCCGTTCGATCGTTTATAACTACTTTTTCGTCTTTTAATCTTTGGAAAAACTCAAGATCGTCGTTAATTTTATTGCTTATTTTCTCTTCGAACTCCCGGGTATCCATAGCTTCCATGTAATGATCAGAGATTATTAAACCCGTATCAGTATATAGTATTGCGTAATTACAACTATGGAAATTAACGAGTTTGTTTAGAACGGCGTCTATTTCTTTTAAATGTAACACCGTATTCAGCGAGTAAGAAAATGCTTGGGAGATGGAAGAAATATCGTAATAAGAAGTGTTAAAGAATTTAAATTTGATATCGCTATTTTGCAACAATATCAGGTTTTTTATCATTTTGGCTCGATCTAAATAATCTTCGTCGTTCTTGAACTTTGGATCGAATTTATTGAAACAAATTATTACTTCGTTTGCATAATTAAGATCCCTATAAATATCTAATAACTCGTGGAGATATTCTACTGAATCTTCAAATTTAAGCTCATCTTGAATGTCAATTATGTAGTAAATGTAATCTGTTTCAAAAAAATACACTGGATTGGTTACATAGATTTTCCTGAACTTTTTTTGGCCACCCATATCCCAAAGATTAATTCGGTAGGTATTGAGGAATTTAAAGGAACTATAATCGATTTTTATCGTAGGTTTTAGGTTTTTAACTCGCTCATAGAAGTTATATTTTTGCCTAAGAGCTATCAAAGCGCTCGTTTTACCGGCATTATCTAGCCCCGCAATAACAAGTTTAAATTCCTTTGATTGGTGAGGATTAGTTGTCATAATTAATTAGAAAATTACCTTTAACTCGAAGATATTATATAAAGTTAAATTATAAATCTCAATTAATTTATTTATTTTTATTGATTTTTTAGATTTTTACGCGTAAACCAGCAAATAAAGATGTTTAATTTTTATCAATAAGATTTTTTAAGAAACAAATCATTAAATAATTCTAATAAAATTAACAAAGATATGATTATTATGGATGCTAAAGATATAGATTACTACACTCTAGGGTTTGAATTTATTGAAACGAAGACCATGTTTGTATCAAATTACAAAAATGGTAGATGGGACGAAGGTACATTAGTACCGTTTGGTAACTTCGAGATATCACCTGCAGCATGCATATTAAACTATGGACAAGGAATTTTCGAAGGGATGAAAGCATTAAAAACTAAAAAGGGCGATCATGTCCTCTTTAGACCAAAGGAGAACGCAAAAAGATTCAACGATAGCGCAAGTAGAATGCTCATACCCAACTATGAGGTAAATAACTTTGTTTCTGCTGTAAAAAAAGTAGTGAAAGCTAATGAAGATTATGTGCCACCATATGATAGTGGTGGAGCTCTTTATATTCGCCCTATAATGATTGGGACGGGCCCTGTAGTTGGAGTAAAACCCGCTAGTGAGTATAAAATGATAATGTTTACCGTCCCGGTAGGACCCTATTTTCCTGAAGGGTTTCAAGGTATTGATTTAGAAATCACGAAGAAATACACAAGAGCGGCTACGGGCGGAACGGGCTCGAGCAAAACGTGCTGTAATTACGCAGGTTCCATGCTGCCCGCCAAAGAAGCTAAGGAAAAAGGTTTTGCGCAAGTTATTTTTTTGGATGCCGTTCATAGCGAATATATTGACGAAGTTGGGGCTGCGAACTTTTTTGCTGTGATTGACGGAGTCTTAGTAACACCGAAAACTGCTGGCACAATTTTGCCGGGAATCACACGAAAATCGATTTTAAAACTCGCTTCAAAAAAAATTGGAATGAAAGTAGAAGAGAGAGATGTTTCTTACAAAGAGCTTTTTGAAATATCCTGCACCGAAGCTTTTTGCTCAGGTACTGCTGCTGTAGTTACTCCTATTAAATCGGTTGCTCTCGAGGAAAAAAAGCGGGTTTTTAGCGAAGGTGAACCAGGAGAAATTACTCGAAAAGTTTACGAAATGCTCACTGGCATTCAGCGTTTGGATATAGACGACGAATTTGGATGGGTTGAGAAAATTTAGAGAATTTGAATGGTTATCTTTTTAATTAAAGGCATAGATTTCCAATTAAAATTTCAAACGCGTTTTTTATGTTTTCTCCAGTTTTTGAAGATATTTTTAGGTAAGTTATAATATTTTCGTACTCATTTACAATATCAAGTATGTAATTGTCTATCGCAGGTGCATCTGATGACGCAATCAGATCGTTTTTTGTTCCTATTAATAAAATAGGAAGGTTTCCAAAAGGTTCTAAACCTTTTATCCATTTGTATACATTTTCAATAGTATTAATCCGTGTTAGGTCAAAAAGGATAACGGCTGCGATTGAACCGTCAACAAAATCATTTAGAAGCGTTTTAAAATGAGACTGGCCAGCAAAGTCCCACATTATAAAATTCAATTCATTTCCATTGACCTTGATGTTTTTCGAATAAAAATCAACACCGCGGGTTAATTTATTATCGTCGTAAAAGCTATTGTGGACGAGTCGGTTTAAAAACGAGGTTTTTCCTACTCCTCCATCTCCAGAAACAATAACTTTTACTGTTTTCATCTTAATCAATGTTAATTTTGCTAATAAAAATTAAATAAGTAATTTACGAAACTAGATTGCATAATTTTAGAATCTAAAAAAAAATTCTTACTATCTCACTCCAAAATCTGGGAGGAATATATGAGATGACAATAATAAGAACAATTCTTTCTAAAAAGCAAAATTATATTTCTTCTCTGAGTTTTTGGATTTTTTTTTTTAATTTCCTTATTCTGGGATCCGCGACATTGTACACCTTGAACTCGTCGAGAATTTTTAAGGCATGCTGATAATAATTAATGCTATTGAATACATCACCGTCTTTCTCAGCATTTTCTGCTTTTTCTATATTAAAATCAAGTTCGATGTATTTGGACTTACTTTCGATGTTAAAAATCTTAAGCGATATCTTCTCTATTTCTTCTTTAAAATTTAGTTCTTTAGCAATTAATAGCGCTCTATTGTATTCATTTAAGGTTATCTGAAATTTAGAATCTTTTGCTGCTGCTCGAGCTTTTTTCATAATATCTTTTATCCATTTATGCGCTGAATAGACATCCATAGTTTTTAATTGTTCTTTTAAATCCTTTAGATCGGTATTTTTATTAATGATTGGAGACATTAAACTCGATATTATCATTTTATTCTGATCTGCGGTCTGAACTGATTCGATGTTACTTGCAATTGTTTCTATGGGCGTTGGAGTGATAATTTTACGCTCTAATAGCTGATAGAGTTCATAAAGAATAACTTCATCCTCAATATCTGCTATTTTTTTTAGTCTAATGAGCATATTATTTATGAAAAAAAAGGGCTTCATGGCTAGCATTTCTTTTGCAAGGTTGTATATAGCTTTCTGGACTAAGTTGCTTCTTACTTTATCTAATTCATATGGTGGTATCGAGTGAGCTAAGATCATGGGAAACATAAGGTTAATGTTAAAAAACTTAACGATGTAATCTATCATGTTTTGAAAATCAAAGTAAACACCTTTTTCTCGAAAGTTTTTAAGTTCCTCTTCAAATTTAAATTCAAAATCTTCTAAAAACTGAAACGCTTGATTTCTTAGCTTAATGGATGCTTTATGATCGAGAATTAAACAAATTCGGGTAATATCTCCATCTTTAAGTAAAATATTAAACTTCTTATATTGAAATTCGTAGAATTGAAACTCGATCGAAGGTACGATGTTTTTATTCGTAACCTCGCTAGATTCTGAAAACATTACGTTAGCTTGAATAAATCCGCTCAGTAAATTCGCATCCACATCGACACTTGAAACAGCGTAATTTAGTATAGTTAGCCCCGAACGATTATCCATCAAAAGAATATGTTTGATATTTAAAACATCTAAAAATTTCTTCCAAATGGTTTCTCTTTCTAATTTAAGCTGTTTATCGATAGAATCAATTTTAATAACCTCTAATGTTTCGTCAAGTTCGAATCCTAAATTCAATAATCGCTTCTTAATACAATCCCTGCAAGATTGCACCTTCTGTGGGCAATTATCCTTTGTTTGCCCGCAATTATATCCTAAACCATTTATCTTAAAATAGACCATAAAAACTTATACGCTAAACGAGTATTTGAATTACAGAATAGTTTTATCCATCGAAAAAACTTCTTGTTTCATAAATAGTGCAATTTCTTGTTCTTAAAATTAAGGTTTACATTAATCAAAAAGAAAAGGGTTTATAAAATCAATTTACAAAATAGATTAGAATTAAAGTGTTATTTTAAAATACTGTGAAAATAGAAAAAATGGGATTTAAAAATGGAAGATAAAAGGAAAAAGTTTCTATACAGCATTCTTACCGTAAATCTTGCTTTAATCGCAGTTTTTGTTTTGGTGTTTTCATTCTATGGGCCAATTTTGGCTACCACAATATTTGAAAACGAGATCGCGTTAATTGCAATAGTGAGTAGAATTTTAATCTTAGGTATTATGTCGTTCTTTCTCTATCGTAAGTGGTTAAGGCAAGAAGCTATTTATATTTCAGATGCTTACTTTTTATTTGGATCGTTTTTTGGAATGTTTACGTGGGCAAAGGTTTACGATATTTTCTATATTCCTGCAATATATGTAGGCGTGTTTGATACGGGATTCATTTTATTGTTGGTAAAAATAAGATTTTTCATAATAATCGCAAACTTGATGCCAATATTGTATATTGGTTTAGATGCGATCCTTGTATACGTTAATATGAACATGAATAAAGAGATGAAGAAAAAGCAATTTAATAAGCTGAGGTTGCGGATTATTTTAATTTTTGTGTTGATAACCATATCAATTATAATTTTAGGACCAACCTTAGATTTCTTTAATCTAGTTTTTCCATTCATAACAATAATCAGCTTTGCTTGCATTGCGTTTATGTTTTTATTTATGTACAAAAATAAACGACTCTCTCAAGCAAACGGGTTAATAATTGGATTAGCGTTTATCTGCTTTATAGCCTCGAATTTAATAAGGACAATTCTCGTTTCTACTAATCTTTATTATGCTATTATCGCTGAAATTATCGATATCGGAGTAAACTTGTTTATGTTTATAGGATTTATAACGAAACCTAAATATGCTAGATAACAGTTTTTTTTACGATCTAAATTGAAATACCTGTAGCACTCATTTCGAATTAAAGTTTTTTTCTTGATTTTTTTTACTATTTTCTCAATAATCTTCGAGCTTTAAAAAGATTAATTTGAAAATATAAGTAGTTAAACCATTTGGTAGTGTTAATGAAAATACGCAAAAATTGGATAATATTTGCTTCACTGTTCATAATATTCGGACCCGTTCAATATATTATTTTAACCGGTGTCGCTATGCTGTTTTACACCGGGGGGACACTTATCAATCCTTTTAGTCCAGGATATTATTTTTGGGGTAATTTTTTTAGCGATTTAGGTCGGATCATTGCACTTTCAGGTGTTCCGAACAATATTTCGTTCGTAATATTTACAATTACTGCGTCAATTCTAAGCCTTTCGTTTATACCTTTCGCAATTGCCATTACATCGTTCTTCAAGAGCGATAGAAAGTTATATTTAATAGCAAGAGTTGGTTCGTTAGTTTGTCTTAGTTCAATAATTTTTCTGATCGGTACGATACTCACTCCGTGGGATATATTTGCAAATACTCATCTAATTTTCGCCAATTTGTTCAATCTTACGGGAGTTTTGGGAATAGTCTTCTTTACAATCGCAGTTTTTTACAACAAGGATTATCCTAATCGGTACGCATTTGTTTATATTGCCCTACTAATCGTCGGAATTACTTACACTATTGTCTTAATAAGTATACCAAAATCTATCACTTTAGACGGGCTAATTATTCAAGCTTCCATGCAAAAAATATCGCAATATTCCTTCTTAATATGTTTTTTGATTCAAGGATACGGAGCCTGGAAGCTACAAAAAGATAAAATAAGCCTATAGATTATATTTCTCCGTCATTTAAATTGATAGGATGGAGCGGAACTACCTTTTTTTTTAATTCGTGAATTGTGAATTTTGTTTACCTCACGAAAATTAAGACAAATTCATATTTTTCGATTTCTGTACTAAAATACTAAAATTTTTTACCATATCTTCTAAGCTGGGAAAATTAGGTAGATAATGCACAGCCAATTTTTTCGACATTTTCCCAACTTCCTTTGCCTCGCCAATTAACCAAAAGAATATTGGTTTTGAAGCATGTTTTGCGTTGGCTAAGATGTTGTCCACATTACTCATAGTTCTAAACTGTCGAGAACAAAACATCATGTTGAAGATACCTTCGACGTTAGGGTCTTTCAATAATGCCTCATACACTCGAGATGTTACTACTTCAGGTTTTACATTATTCATCATCGCTTTTTCCATTGCAGGCCATATATCTACAAACGCAAAGTTGTTTGGGGGCATCCATTCTGGAAATACTTCAACGAGCGCAGCGTAAGTTTTCTCAGCAAGAACAGGAAATTTTAAACCATACTTAGCCGTGAGATCTGCTGTAATCGTTCCTGCACCTCCGGATCCCGCCACAAATGAGGGATTGCCTTTTTTAGGGAGCACTTTACCTGACAAATACATAAACGAGAAAGTGCGTGCGTACTGAAATAACTCGTAAAAACTGTTGGCACAGATTACTCCCGATTGTTTTACGATCCCTTCAATAAGGCTTGAATTTTCTGCTAAAGAACCAGTATGACTTCGAGTTGCTTTTTGACCTTGAGGCGTAACTCCGCCTCTAAGAAGAATAATAGTCTTACTTGGCATAACCCTAGCTTTTTTGCAAAGTTCAATAAATTTTCTTGAGTCTTTAAACGATTCTAAGTATATTGCGATAACATTTACCGAATCGTCCTCCATCATATATTCTAGAAATTCAATTTCGCTTAAATCCATCTTGTTCCCTATCGAACAAGAATATCGGAATCCTAAATTCGGATATTTCGTCATTATATGCATTAAATAACCGCCATTTAGCATCCCAGATTGACTAATTAACGCAACATTACCTCTCTTATAGGTAGAAAAAACACCAAATCCAGAAAAGAACCCTTCTTTTTCGTTACTATCGCTGTCTCCATTGATGGTACTAAGACCCATACAATTAGGACCAACAATCCTTAATTTATTGAAATTGTCTGTTATCTCAAGTATTTCTTCTTTTAATTTAAGACCTTTTGCGCCAACTTCCTCGAAACCAGATGCTTCAATTATCGCTCCTTTTACTCCTTTTTTCACACAATCCTTCAAGATGCCTGGAATTATTCGATTTGGAACATAAAATATTGCAACATCAACTTCGCCATCGACATCTAAAATACTCTTTTTAAATTCTATATCGTAGAGCTTTCCTTCAGCGTTAGGGTTTATAAAATGAATGTTCCCTTTGAAATTGTTATTGATAAGATTTGTAGCAATCCGAAATCCGCCTTTTGTTAATTTTTTTGACGCGCCAATAACAGCTACGGACTTAGGATGTAAGAATACATCGATTATGTTGTCGTTTTCCATTTTCATACAAGATTTCTTTTATTATTATGGATCTAATCTAATAGAACAAGTTTACAATATTTCTATCTCTAATGGTAACTAACTACGCTAGAAAAAGTTTGAATTAAGTTAAATTATTCGAAATAGGATACTTATGTTCCTTTCAATAAAAATAATAGAAAACTCGCATAGTCATCGTATTTATATCTTAAACAGATCACAACAATAGTAATATGCATACCATCAGCTGGGATAGTTATCGTCATCCTAAATTTCTACAATCTTTAAACTTAACATTAAACGAGTTAAAAATTTTGAACCTATTTTTAAAAAGACCAAATTTCAGAATTAATGCAAATCAAGAGCAAATACAACAAACAACCTTAGTTTCTCCAAGAAGAAGTTTAGATTCTCCGAAACTACTAACTCAAGAAAAGGTTGGCATTAAAGTTTAACCTACTATTTTAAGTAATAATTAGTATTCTGGCTAAGAATCCCTTCAATTCTTTCGTTTTACCTAATTGCATTTTATATTTCCTCATGAAATTACTAATTTCAACACATATATTTAAATAAAGTACAGAAATAAGAAACAACTGCGCTATTTATTTTAGTCGGTTGTTTCTTATTTTTGGTTATAATACAAAAGCCTTTAATGGGTATTTAATTAAGTAATGCCAAATCCATCTGATATACTAAAATCTATATCAACAGGTTGGGTGGTTTTAAGTGAAATAAAAAATAGAAATACATGATATCAGGAGCTAATTACATAGGAGCGGAACTTTCAAAAAAAGGAGATAAGCAATTCAATACATTTAATCCTAAACTAAATCTTCCTACCAATTGGACGTTCCATGAAGCTAATGAGGAAGAAATAAATGAAGCGGCTAGTTTGGCTAAATCGGCTTTTGTGGTATATCGTGAATTTTCAGGGAAGCGTAAGGCCGAATTTTTGCGTGCCATTGCCGAGGAAATCGAAAATTTAGGAGACGAACTAATTCAGGTGTACACACAGGAATCTGGTTTGCCAGAGGGTCGTGCTATGGGGGAAAGAGGAAGAACCATGGGTCAATTAAATGCATTTGCCATCTTATTGGAAGAAGGTTCTTGGGTAGAGGCAAGTATTGATCCAGCACAACCGAATCGCCAACCGATGCCAAAAGTAGATCTTCGTAAAATATTATGTCCCGTCGGACCTATTGTAGTTTTTGGATCTAGTAATTTTCCTTTGGCATTTTCAACTGCTGGTGGTGATACTGCGAGTGCCTTAGCATCAGGATGTCCTGTAATAGTTAAGAGTCACCCAATGCACGCGGCTACCGGAGAATTGGTAGCGGCTGCGATTATGAAAGCTGCAGAAAGAACGGGAATGCCCAACGGTGTGTTTTCCAATTTAAATAGCAGCGGTATAGAAGTGGGTCAGCAGTTAGTGATGCACCCAGCTATTAAAGGAGTAGGTTTTACAGGGAGTATAAAAGGAGGAACAGCATTATATAGATTAGCTAATGAACGCGACGAGCCAATTCCGGTATTTGCCGAAATGGGTAGTGTTAATCCTATCATTGTTTTACCTTCTGCTTTGACCGAGAAGGGCGATGATTGGGCAAAAAAATACGCAGGTTCCATTATGTTAGGCGCCGGCCAGTTTTGTACCAATCCTGGACTTATCTTGGGTATAAAGAGTACTTCTTTGGATGCTTTTATTGCAACCTTAGGTGCCGAAATAGCTACGTTGGAACCTATCTGTATGTTACACCCGAATATTCATAGTAACTACGAGAAAGGCAAGCAAGAACTTACAGCTCAAGCAGCTGTGGATATGGTGGCTGATTATGATACCGCAGTAGCCCCAAATGTGGCACAACAACGGGTATTGACTGTAAACGGTGCTAATTTTCTCAAGAATACCAAATTACATCAAGAAGTTTTCGGTCCGTTTTCTGTAATCGTTCGTTGTTCGGACGCCAATGAAATGGAAGCTGTAATTGCCCAGTTAGAGGGGCAACTTACGGGGACTATTTTAGGTAA
>RCNB010001171.1_pt1 | contig 16630 bp, 14 predicted proteins | sample 2041321 | NCBI WGS metagenome assembly RCNB01 (sample SAMN09708232, study PRJNA481090) | Marine sediment metagenome, whole genome shotgun sequencing project. | reverse complement strand
GAGCACCCATCGGGTGAACTCTTTGGAGAGCAGGATCACAATACGTGAGACAGTGGCACCCAGGACCTTGCGGATCCCGATCTCCTTGGTCCGATGTTCGGCCAAGTAGGAGGCCAGGCCGAACAGTCCGAGGCAGGAGATCACGACGGCCAGGAGTGTGAAGATCCTGAAGAGGGTTCCCGTGCGCTGCTCGGCGCGGTAGAGCATGTCCAGGGCCTCGTCCATGAAGCGGTAGCGGAAATCGAATCCTGGAGCAAACGTGTTCCAGACCCCCTCGATGTGGGCAAGACTGGCCGGCAGGTCGTCCCCTCTCAGGCGCATGAAGAGGACCTGGCACTGAGAAGGATTATAGATCAGGATCAGCGGATCGATCTCCTGGCGCAGGGAACGGAAATGATAGTCCTTGACCATCCCCCGGATCGTGAGATTGTTCTCTCCCAGGGTTAGCCTCTGGCCCACTGGGTCTGCCATACCCATGGCGCGGACCGCCGCCTCATTCACCGCCACGGCGGTGTCCTTATCCGTGGAAAACTCCCTGGAAAGACCGCGGCCGGCTATCAATTCGATCCCCATGGTCTTGAAAAAGTCTTCATCCACGAAGCCGGCCCGCATCAGGATCTCCTGGTCGGGGTCCTGCCCCTCCCAGCGCCAGAGGCTGTTGGAGAAGCTGTAGCCGTACGTCGGGACGTTGGCACTGGCGGTCACGGCCAGGATGTCGGGGCGGCTCAGGAGTTCCTGCTTCACCGCGTCGAACTGTTCCCTTATCTGACCCCGCATACTCAGGTAGACGAGATGTTCCTTGTCATATCCGAGTTTTTTATTGCGCATGAAGTCCAGCTGGCGGTACACCACCAGGGAGGAAATGATGAGGAGGATGGTGAGTGAGAATTGGAAAACCACCAGGATTTTGCGGAAGGCCGAGGATCTCGCTCCCGACTGAACGGTTCCCTTGAGCACGCGGGCCGGCTGAAAGCTGGACAGGAACAGGGCCGGATAGGCGCCGGAGATGAAGCCCGTCGCGAGCGCTATGCCCAGGAGTCCCAACCAGAGCCAGACGCTTGTGGACAATCCCAGGGACAGTTCCTTGGCGGCCAGCGAGTTGAACGGGCCCAAGAACAGCCATACCAGCCCCAGGGCCACGAGGAACGCGATGCATGCCAAGAGCATGGACTCCCCGAAAAACTGCCGGATGAGGTCGGAACGGTGGGCCCCAGCAACCTTGCGCATGCCCACCTCGCGGGCGCGGTTGGCAGAGCGAGCCGTGGTCAGGTTCATGAAGTTGATGCAGGCGATGAGCAGGATGAAAAAGGCCACCAGGGAGAATATGGCCACATAGGTGGCATCCCCGGAGGCGAAATCGAATTCATAGTGGGAGTGCAGGTGGATCCGGGTCAGGGGCTGCAGGTTGAGGGCTGCGTCCTTCTCGATGGTGGGCTTGTCATCCAGGTAGCGCGAGATCTTGGGAAGGACATCGCCTGCCTTAAGGCTCCCCTGCAGCCGCACGTAGGTGGTGAACTGGCTGTTCCCCCAATTGTCGACGGTGTAGTTGAGCTCCCGGCCAAACACGAAGGGCACCATGAAGTCGAAACGGATGTGGGAATTGCGAGGCACCTCCTGGAGGATCCCCGTGACCTTGAAGTCGAACCGCCCATCCGCGTTAAGGACCCGTCCCATCGGATCCTGATCGCCAAAATACTTTTGGGCCATCTCCTCCGTGAGGATGACGGAGAGGGGCTCGGCTAGGGCCGTGGCCGGATCCCCTCGCAGCAGGGGGAAGGTGAAGACATCGAAGATGGATTCATCCGCCATGCCCAGGACCTCGTCGAAGGCCTTGTCCCCATGGCTCAGGCGCATGCCGCGGCGCGTGAACCGGACCATGTCGGCAATCTCGGGAAAATCATCCCGCAGGGAGGGGCCCATAGGGCCCTGAGTGATGGCCCAAGTGGTGCTGTGGTCCGCAAAATTGATGTCCTGGATGACCCGGTAGATGTCACCGGCATTCTCATGGAAGCGGTCGAAGCTCAGCTCGTCTTGGACCCAGAGAAGGATCAGGATGCAGCAGGCCATGCCGATGGCCAACCCGGTGATGTTGATGAAGGAATAAGCTTTGTGACGCGAGATGTTACGCAGGGCGACTTTGAGATAATTTTTGATCAATTACAGAATCCTTCCCATATAGTAGTCATGAGATTCAGAACATATCTACCACTATATACGCCATGGGGTCACAGAAGGTTGTCGATTCTCTTTCTCCCTCCGCGGCCAAAAACCAGGGAGGTGTGTGAATCGGCCCGACTGGATTCGCGCTGGGGAAGGCGAGCCGGAAGCCCGACCGTGTTTAGCCTGTTGCGGGGAAGGTCGGGCAGCGGCCTATCTCTGACCTAGGAGCTTGACGTGCATGGCGACCATGCTAATGACCTGATCGCGGACACTGTCCAGGGTGACTCCTTCTTTTTTAGGCATGCGCAGCGCCAGGTTGGGGGGCATGACGATGAGGTACTCGGTCTCCAGCTCGAACACCCGCCCCAGATCCTTCAGGGGGGAATCCTTTATCGCCGCGGGTTGGGGACGATCGGGCTCCTCGATGTGCAGGATGATCTCCTTGAGCAGTTCCTGGTCCGTGAAATCGAATGAATTATCCTGAGCCATGAGCTTACTCCTTTTCCAGGTAGGTTGCGAAGTGCATGTGGGCGATACGGAATCCGTCACCCCGTGGGACATAGACGATGGTGACCGGGCCCCGCTGGATCTCGTCCGGCTCCGAGCCCGCCCTCTGGAAGAACCAGATCCCGGTTACCACGACAGAGCCGTCGAAGACATCGGATCTGATATCTTCCATCCAGAGCCGGCTGCCCTGGCTCTTGCCGCCTGAAACGAATCCGAATCCTCGATGGTGTTCCCGTACCGCGTCAATGCCGTGAATGACGCCTTGTCTCTCCGAGGAAAAATAGCTGACCCGCTGGTCGGTCACAAACAGTTCCTCGATCAGCGAGAGGTCATAGGTGTTCCACATGTCCACCCAACGCTGGACATACAGTTCGGCATCAAAATCCGGGGGAGGGTCCGGGCGCGGCTCTACGGGGCTCAGAAGCGCAACAGAAACGCTCAGCAGCACAACGCCGGTCAGGATCAGTCCATTCTTGCACATCCATTCCTCCGAGACAGCCAGAGTGACGGCCCCAAAAACGCAGCCGCAGCGCATAGTGTACAATTCCAGCGTCGATCTGAAAAGGCCGGATCGAAACCCGGCTTCTTTTTCATTACTCCCCTGTTGTAGAATAGAAGAGTGAACAAGGAGCGCTTCATCGCCCATCTCGACATGGACGCCTTCTACGCTTCCGTGGAGCAGCGAGACAATCCAGCGTACCGGGGAAAACCGGTGGTGGTCGGGGCCGATCCTAAGGGAGGGTCCGGACGGGGGGTAGTCTCGGCCTGTTCATACGAGGCGCGGGAGTACGGCATCCATTCCGCCCTCCCCATCTCCATGGCCTACAGGAAGTGCCCGTATGCCGTGTTTGTCAGGGGAGACATGAAGAAGTATGTGCGCATCTCCAGGCAGATCTTCGCCATCCTGGAGCGTTTCACTCCTGATGTCGAGCCCATCAGCATCGATGAGGCCTTCCTGGATATCACCGGGAGCTACCATCTGTTCGGTACTCCGGAGGACACGTGCCGGAGGATCAAGTCCATGGTCCGGGAAGAGACGGGGCTTACCGCATCGATCGGCATGGCCCCCAACAAGATGACGGCCAAGATCGCCTCCGACCTGGAAAAGCCGGACGGGCTGGTGATCGTGAGCCGCGAGGGGCTGCTGAGATTCCTGCACCCCCTGCCCGTAGAAAAGCTCTGGGGGGTCGGCAAGCGCACGCTCGTGGCGCTGCAGGGCCTCAATATCCACACCATCGGTGACCTCGCCCGGTGGGGGGAGAAGGAAATGGCGGACCGGCTGGGCAAGGCCGGGACCCATGTCTGGAGGCTGGCCAATGGATTGGATCCGAGGGAAGTTCGCGCCGGGGGCGAGGTCAAATCCATCGGAAATGAGCATACCTTCGCAGTAGACGAAACCAGCAGGGAGCGGGTGGAGGACTCGTTGATGTGGCTGAGTGAGAAGGTCTCACGCCGAATGCGGCGGCAGGGATACAAGGGTCGGACCGTGACCCTGAAGATCCGGTTGGCAGACTTCTCGACCTTTACGCGTGCCGCAACTCTGAAGAGCTCTACAAACTTTGTGGATGATCTCTATAGAACCGCGCTCCAAAAACTCACGGAATTCAAGCCGGGCCTCCAGCCCATCCGGCTGATAGGGATCCAGGTCTCCAACCTCGAGCAGGAGGAGCAGCAGTTAGGGCTTTTCGGGAGTACGGGTACCAACACGGAAAAGAAAGAACGCCTGCACAGCGCCGTTGACACGATAAAGGACCGCTACGGCGAATCCGCCATCAAGCACCGCAAATAAACCATGTACGTCCCCCAGTTTATCGAGTGATGCGGAGGGTCTTGCGGTAGGGCGTGGGGGGCACGGCCAGAGCGTCTTCAACCGTCACGTCGAAGACATAGACGCCCGCTCTGTCCAGGGCGTAGGTGATGGAGATCGCAAATTCATCCGTCTCCAGCAGTTCGTCCTCGGTTGGGGGATCCGGATCGCGCCGGCTCCAAACGGGGACACACCCTGTGATGCAAAAGACGTACCAAATACAAAAAAAGAGCCCGACTCTACCGAGGCTCGCCGGCCTCAGACCAGCCGCGCAGCGCATAGTACTGTTGGATAAGGGATCGAAAGAAATCCTTGTCGATCTTCCGGCCGCGCATGAACCCGGACAGGGATTCTTCCTGGAAGAACCGCTCTGGCAGGATGTCATCGCTGTGAAGGCGCCCGTTGCGTAAGTTGTATCGCCGGGCCAGGTCCGTGAGCCGGCCTCCCAATTCCATGAGCGAGCTCTCTGTGTGCTTGAATCCGGTCATGGCATTGAGCAGGGGGGCCAGGCGGTCCAGGCCAAAGGGCACGAAGTCGCAGATGATGAGGCTGTTGCGCGCGTTCACGGTGTCCAGGCCGTCGGCCACGGACTGCGGGATGTCCTCGATCGTAAAATCCGGCCCCGCTTCCTGCTCCGTGTGCCAGAGGCGCGTGTGGCTGGCAAAGTCCGCCACCGAAAGCACCACCCCCATCGTCAGGCAGCCCAGGGGATTGACCCCGGAAAGCTCCATACCGAAGATGTTGATGGCAAACGCCTCACTCCCCTTCTCGATCTTCCGGGAAGCCACGCGTGTGCCGTCGGCGAAGAGCTCTCCCACACCGTCGCGGAGAGCCATCTTCCTCAGGAACGACCGCTGGACCTCTGCATTCCCCCACTCCATCCGCAGGCCGTCCCAGTCGTCCACCAGGCCCTTCTCGAAGCACTCCATGGCAAAGGAGCATGTCACCCCTGCGCTGATGGTGTCCATGCCCAGGTCGTCACATATCTCATTGGCCCAGGTCAGGTCCCGGGCGTCACCGATCTCGCACCCCGATCCCAGGTAGGCGGCGGTCTCATACTCCGGCCCCTCGAGCTCGTGCCCGTCCCACCGCGCGATCTTGGAACAGCGGATGGCGCAGCTGAAACACCCCACATCCTCCCAGTTCAGCTCCTCGCGGCAGGCCTCCGAAGAGATGCCCTCAAATTGCTCGAACTGCACCTTCTTAAAATTCCGGGTGGGCAGAAACTCATGCTTCTGGCCGCTGCGCACGCACTTCATGGTTCCCTTCTGCCGCCGGAACTTGACTCCGTCGTGGTCCAGGATGTCTTTCGTGAGCTGGCGGTTGAGCTCCAGGAAACGCTCCCGGTCGTGGTACTCAAGGGGTTGAGTCCCATCGATCACCAGGGCCTTGAGATTCTTCGAGCCCATGACCGCCCCGGCACCGCCGCGCCCGAACTGCCGCCATTTGTCGACGCTGATGCAGGCGATCAGGTTCTGATTTTCACCCGCCGGCCCGATGCAGGCCACGCGCGGGTCCTTGCCCGGGTGACGGGCGATCAGGGAGTCGTTTGTCTCGAAGGTTCCCTTCCCCCACCATTCCGCTGCATCCAGGATCTCCACCGTGTCATCCGACAGGTAGATGTAGACGGGTACCTCCGCGCGGCCCGAAACGATGGCATAGTCATAACCGGCAGCCTTGAGGCGCGGCCCGAAATGGCCTCCGCAGTGCGTGTCGAGGATGGAGCCGGTAAGGGGCGAGCGGGTCACGAGACAGGTCCGGGCGCTGGTCTGTACCGGCGTCCCCGTGAAGGGTCCGTTCACGAAGATCAGGGGATTGTCCGGGCCCAGGGGATCCGGCCCGGGGGCCAGTTCCTCCAACAGGGCAAAGCCCAGGCCCTTGCCCCCGACAAACCGCTCCAACAGCGTTCTGTCTGTGTCGCTCACTTGGGAACGGCCCGTGCTGAGATCGATGTGGATCCATCTGCCGGTGTAGGACATGGTCAACTCCTCGGAAGCCTGGAATCGGACTGTATCTGAGCTCAGCCTATCGCATCAAAAAAAGCCGGTCAAGTCGTAATATGGGCGGGAATATGATATAAGAGAAACAGGCTGAACGGCCCTGTAGGTGAACATGAACAACATAAAAAACCCCCGCTTTTTCCCCCCGCGGATGAATTTTACTTGGATCCCGGCCGTGGTCCTCCTCCTCCTGGCATGCAGCGCAGCCCCCGGCTCAGCCACGCCGGGTGCCGCGGACAAGGTCCCGAAATTCGACAGCGGGAAGGCCTTCGCGTTCCTGTTGAAACAGTGCGAGATCGGACCGCGCAATCCCGGCTCCCAGGGACAGCTCAAGGGCCGTGACTACCTGGTGGCCACACTCGCCCAGTACGCGGACAAGGTCACGACCCAGCCCTTCCCGCTCCGCTTCGGCCGGCCCGAACAGACGGTGGAGGCTTACAACGTCATCGCCCGCTTCCAGCCCGAAAACAAGGAGCGCATCCTGCTGTGCGCCCACTGGGATACGCGGCCGTGGGCCGACGAGGATCCCGATCCAGAAAAACACGACACTCCCATCATCGGCGCCAACGACGGGGCCTCGGGAGTCGCGGTCCTGCTGGAAGTGGCCCGTCTGCTCCACGAACACGAACCTCCCGTCGGCGTGGATATCGTCCTGTTCGACGGCGAAGACGCAGGCACCTCGGGACGTATGTACAGCTGGGCCCAGGGATCCCAATACTATGCCCAGAACCTGGCTCCCCAGGACCGGCCGGTCTTCGGCGTCCTGATCGACATGATCGGGGACGCGGACCTGAAGATCGACAAGGAAGCCAACTCCATGGCCGCAGCCGGCCATGTGGTGGAAAGGGTTTGGAAGATCGCCCGGGACCTGGGATGCACGGCGTTCAGTCCGGAGCGCGGATCCTCGATCATGGATGACCACATCCCATTCCTCCAGGTCGGGATACCCGTCATCGACCTGATCGACCTCGACTACCCCCACTGGCACACCATCGCGGACACTCCCGACAAGTGTTCTGCCCGGTCCCTGGACCAGGTGGGCCGCGTCCTGGTCCACCTGATCTATACCTATTGAAATCCAATCCCCCTTGATATACCCTTGTTCATCCAGTTCATGACCATGGATCTGGATGCCATAAACCAGAGTGAGGTGTGACATGCGAAAACCCGCCCTTTCCCTTTTCTATATTTCCTGTCTGGTTCTTCTCGTTCTTTGGTGTGGAGCCCCGGGCCTCAGCGCGCAGGGCAGCCAGGTGGTACGGGGCAATCCCGTGCTGGAGACGCCGCTCTCCCAGGATATCTTGACCCTCCTGGCCAACGAGATCTCCGGGCAGATCATCTTCAATAACGAGGTCATCCTGGCCGGGGCTCCCTGGATCCGGAGCGAAAGTGAGTTCACAGATACCCTGTACGAGGCCCAGAGGATCTATGACCTGGTCCGCGGCTACGGGATAGAGACGGTCAAGCTCAATCGCTACCCCAGAGACCGGGAGTTTGACTACCCCCTTCAGGGCGAATTTTGGATCATCAAGCCGGAGATGAGGCTGGTGGCCCGGCTGGATGCGGACGCGGCGCTGGTAGCCTCGAGTTCCGGCAACGTGGACCTGACAGGCGACCTGGTGTACCTCCCGCCGCTGAGCAAGGACGACCTCAAGAGCTGGCCCGACGGAAAGGCCCCCGAGCGCTACAGAGACAAGATCGCGCTCATGTGGTCTCACGCCAACCGGACCACGGCCAAGGCCCTGGACGCGGCCGGCGTGAGGGGAGTGATCTCCTTCAGCTCCCGGGAGCGCTATTTCGATCCCGACCAGGTGGTCTACGGGCGCGGGACCTACGGCGGCATGGACACGCTCAAGTTCGGATTCACCATTTCCTGGCGGCAGTGGTCGGAATTGATGGAAGACGCCGAAAGCGGCAAAGAGCTCACCGTTCGCTGCAAGACGCGGATCGGAACCTATCAGGACAAGTTCGAAACCGTTTTCTGCTGGATCCCGGGCACGGAGCCGGACAAAAAGGGAGTCATCTTCAGCGCCCACCTTTTCGAGGGCTATACCAAGCGCGGCGCCAACGACAACATGAGCGGGTGTGTGGTGCAGCTCGAGATCCTGCGCGCCCTCACCAAGCTGATCGCACAGGGTGCGCTTCCCCAGCCCAGGCGCAACATCTATTTTCTGTGGCCCAACGAGATCTCCGGCACGTACGAGCACTTCGCACAGAATCCAGAGCTGGTGGACAAATACAGCGTCAACATCAACATGGACATGGTGGGCGAGGCCCTGCGAAAGAACAACGCCCTCTTCACCATGACCGAGTGCACCAACCAGCTGCCGAGCTACCTGGACGGGCTTGGGGACGCCGTCTTGAACTATGTCTGGCGCACCAACGACATCGTCTATGCGCCGGATTCTCCCCGGGGACGTAGGGGCGGGCAGTATTTCCCGCGTCCCATGTGGGAAAAGAACGGCTCCCGGGACGCCTTTCGCTACTACCTCCACAGCGCCACGGGAGGGAGTGACCACATCTGCTTCAACAGCCCCTCTGTCGCCGTCCCGGGCATCGAGCTCAACATCTGGCCCGACCAGTGGTACCACGCCGACACCGACACTCCCGACAAGTCTGATCCCACTCAGCTCAAGCGCACGGCCTTCATCGGTGCGGCCATGGCCTGGGCAGCAGCCGACTGCTCGGACGAGGTGCTCGGGAAACTCCTGGATGCGGTGTCCACGTTCGGGTACGAGCGTGTGGGCAAGCGGGAGGTCCCCGCAGCCATCCGGCTCGTCGAAAACGCCAAGCCGGATGAACTCGAGGAAATGACGCATCGGGCCCTCAATCTGGTGGATTTCGCCACCAACCGAGAGATGGGGGCCATCCGCTCGATCCAGGATGTCTTCACGGAGTCGGAGGGTGCACGCCGGATGATCGGAGACTACCTGGGACAGTGGCACTTCTTCCGCGAGGGGCTGCACCACCAGATCCTGGGCTACGCCCGCCTGAAGGCCGAACAGCTGGCCGAGCGCTTTACACTGGAGGTCAGCTCCCCTGAGGAGCCCGAGCTCTCGCCCCAGGCAGTGAAATTCGCCCGGATCTATCCGGCCATCCACCCCGATGTCCGGGCCAGGGAGTTTTCAGCGGAAAGGACAGAGGCCTACCTGGATTTCATCGAGGAGAATCCGGACGCGATCAAGGAGCTCAAGCTGGATGCCCGACAGAGACGGACGATCCAGAACTACCTCAACGGGAGGCACTCGATCACGGATATCCGGAACTGGGTCATGGCCGAGAGTGGGAAAGCACTCGCCTTCGAGCCGCTCCTCAAGTACCTGGAGATCCTCAAGGCCACCGGCTGGATCACGTACTGAAAAAAGGGGACGATAGGAAAATAGGAAAAAGGGGACAGGTCCAATTAAGGCCGTTAATTGGACCTGTCCCCTTTTTCCCTTCTTGTCCCCTTTTTGTTACTTTTCCGCGCGCTCTTTCAGCGCCTGGTTCATGGCCTCGAAACCGGCCAGGGTCTGGGCTTCGATACCCTTCAAGAGCAGGGACGCCAGGATCCCGTGGAAGCGTTCCCTCTGGATGAATCGCACCCGTTCCTCTGCCAGGGATTCGATCAGGAAGGCATGCTCCCCATCGAACACACCCGGCAGGATCAGGTGGCCCAGCCAGCGGAATTCCTGCCGGGATTCGTGGCCCTCGACCCGGGGCTTGAAGACCATGGGCTTCCTGCCCTCCAGCTTTAAGGCGACACGCAATCGCCCTCCCAGAGCAGCGTCGCCCTCGATCTCCCTGACGAAGGGATTCCAATCAGGATAGGCCTTGAAATCCATCAGGATGTCCCAGACTTTTTCAGCCGGAGCGCCGATCTCGATCTCAGTGAACAGTTCTTTCAATACAATACCTCCCGATGAGGAGGGGCCATCCCCATATATATAGTCTTCAAGCTCTATCGGTCAAGATTGGTGAGTCCCAATTCACGGGCCCAGCCCAGGGCCTCTGCATATTCTGCTCCCGTGAGGCGGCGGTCGATCTCCTTGAACTCGCGGGCCCGGTGTTCCGGGCGGTACTGCCGCATGATGTTGACATAGGTCGCGCGCGACAGCTCCTCGGCGATGAATCCCAGGACCTCCCGTGTCCCGGCCACACGGTTGGGCAGGACCAGATGGCGGACCATCAAACCCCGCTGCGCGATCCCCCTCCCGCTGACCACGAGATCTCCCACCTGCCGGAACATCTCCCGGAGGGCCAGTCGGGCATAGTGGGGATAGCTGTAGGCCTCGCTGGAAAACTTGCCCGCCATTTCTGGATCCCAGTATTTAAAATCGGGCAGGTAGATGTCTACCACACCGTCCAGGTACGCGAGGATCTCTGGCTTCTCGAAGCCGCTGGTGTTGTACACGATCGGGATCTCAAGGCCCATGGGCACGGCCAGCAAGAGGGCGTTTATGAGGGAGGGCAGGTAGTGCGTGGGCGTGACCCAGTTGATGTTGTGGCAGCCGAGCTTCTGCAGCTTGAGCATGGCCTCGGCCACCCTCACATCCGGCACATCCACGCCCTCTCCCTCGATGCTGAGAGTATAGTTCTGGCAGTATAGACAGCGGAGGTCGCAGTGGGAGAGGAAGATCGTGCCCGAACCCTTCTGTCCGACCAGGGGTTTTTCCTCACCGAAATGAGGGAACGCACTCGAGGTCCTCACCACAGCCGCCGCCCGACACTTGCCCAGCTGACCCTGCGTCCGGTCGACCCGGCAGTCCCGCGGGCACAGGCTGCAGTCCCGGTAAATCTCCTTCAGCTCTTCAGCCCTCTTTTCGAGCGTGCCGTCCTCATAGAGCCTCAGATAGGACGGATACCGGAGCCGGGGCGGGGTGCGTGTCATCCGTTCAGCCTCCCGAGTTTCGGAGTGGAGGGGATAGATCAGAAAGGAGCCTGTCGCAGCCAGGGATTCCTCCAAGAAACAACGGCGTGAGGTCTTCCTCATTCTCCCAATTTTATTCTGGCACAGGGCGGGTGGGAAGTCAAAAACCTCCCCTGGGAGACTATCTCAGATTCAGGGTGACCCGGTCATCCGTATCCGCGCAGCGGATGCTGATCCAGGTGATGTTCTCGAGTTCGTCCGAATCAATAAACATGGCACGGGTTCGGGGCTCGCCCCTCCCCTTTCTCGTGAGATCCACTACGACCTTCTTGGGAGTGAGAGTGTCCATGGAGCCCGTAGCCAGGTCCACGGCCATGAAGGCCACGAAACCCGCGAGGAATCCGTACCAGAAATATTCACCTGTGATGGGCTTGTCCACGGACGCCACTTCCCCCCAGATGCGCTCGGCGGCCATGCCGAAGGGGAGCCCACCGACGATCAGGTTCCCGACGATGGACTTCCACGGAGATTTCTTGCGGCCGATCGAGATCTCATAGGGATCATAGCCATCCAGCTCGATCCGGATGAGGTGGTCCTGTTTGCGCTTCAGGGTCAACTCCAGGGGGGTTTCACCCTTCTCCTTCCCATCCACAAATATTTTCGCTCCCATGGGGCTGCTGGTGACAGGGATCTTCTCTCCCCAGCTCGAGGAGACGGTGGCGCACCCCTGGAAGAGGAACACCGATGCGACAACAAACGCCAGGATGTTTCGTGTTTTCGGATGCAGGATCATGTTTCCCTCGCTACAGGATGTCACTGACTTTATAACCAAGGCTGGGAAAGAAATCAAGCCGCGCGCTCATTAACTAACTATTTAGTTGACAAACTAAGAATTTAGTTTTATATTGAAGACATCATGAAAGAATTGACCAAAGCCGAAGAGCAGATCATGCATGTCTTGTGGGAATTGGAGAGCGCCTTCGTCAAAGACATCATCCTGCATCTCCCGGATCCTAAACCCGCCTATAACACCGTGTCCACCATCGTCCGGATCCTGGAGAAAAAGGGATTCGTCGATCACAAGGCGTACGGAAAGACACATGAATATTATCCTCTGGTGACCAAGGACGCCTACACCAAACTTTTCATGCACAATTTCGTACGAAAATACTTCAGCGACTCCTATCCCGAGATGGTGTCCTTCTTCGCCTCGGACCGGAAGCTCACCATCCTTGAGCTGGAAGAGATCAAGCACATGATCACCAGGGAAATCCAAAAACAACAAAAGAGAAAAAACGATGGATAGCCTCCTCCAATACCTGCTTCAGTCGGCCGTGTGCCTGGCCCTGTTCTACGGTGTCTACTGGCTTTTCCTAAAGGACGAGACCTATTTCAGGCTCAACCGGATCTATCTCGTGGGGGCCCTGGTGTTTTCAATCGTCATCCCCCTGGCCAAGGTGACCTCACCGCTGATGACACGGGAGGTCGCGCCGCTCACCTTCGGGAGCCTGTCCCCCGCACCCGAAACCGGGTTTGCCCTGTCCCTCAGCCTGCTGTTGGGGACGGTCTATGTCCTGGGAGCCCTGGCGCTTACGGCGAGATTCTTCCGGCAGCTGGTGCGCATCCTGCGTACCGTCAGGACCTGCCCCATCCAGGTCTGCAGGGACTGCCGGTATGTCTTCATCGACACGAACTCACAGCCGTTCTCGTTCTTCGGCTACATCTTCCTGAACAGGGAAAACATCTCTCCGCATGACCTGAGCCGTATATTGGCCCATGAACGGGTTCATATAAAACAGCGCCATTCCATGGATATCATCCTCATGGAATTGGTCGCAATCCTACAATGGTTCAATCCTTTTGTATGGCCGTACAAAAAATCTCTCAAAGAGACCCACGAATACCTGGCCGATAACGCAGTCATTGCGCAAGGCTGCAGCGCCGCAGGGTACCAGCTGCTGATTCTGGAGCAGCACGTGGGAGGAAAAATTGTCGAGCTCGCACACAATTTTCACCAATCACAGATCAAAAGGAGAATAACCATGATGACACGTACAAAATCCCGGGGGACGGCCAAGCTGAAGCTGCTGCTGATCCTCCCGCTGGCAGCCTTCCTGGTGCTGGTGTTGGCCGAGCCGAAGGTCGTGGCCCAGGCCGAAGGTGCCGACGGCGACGCGCTCTCCACTTCCCTTGTGCAGCCCGCTCCCGATTCTGCTGCCTTGACGCAGGACAAGTCCGACAAGCAGAAGAAGGAAAAGCAGCTCAAGGCTAAGCAGGCGGAGCAGCAAAAGGAGACCGAGAAGGTCATGAAGGAGGCCGAGATCATTCAGGCCAAGATCGCTGAGGTGGAGGTCGCGCTCAAGAAAGCGGACGACCCCAAGGAAAAGAAGGAGCTCAAGGCGACCCTGGTGAAGCTCTACGACAAGGATAAGAAGATCAAGACCTACCTCAACGGAGCGAACGGGAACGGCGAGACGAAGGAGGTCAAATACGTCAAGATAACGCCAGAGATGATCGATGATAAGATCGAGGTCGTCTCCATGAGGCTCAAAAAGGCCGACGATCCCAAGGAAAAAAAGAAGCTTGAGACAGAGCTCAAGGAACTCTATCTGATGAAGAAGGGGATGGAGAGCGGCGAGGAAAAGTACGTCAAGGTGGCCAAGGAAGAGGCCAAAAAAGAACAACAAAAGAAGGAAAAGAAGAAAATAAAGTAAGGCTCAGCAGAACCGCAATCATCTCTCTCCACTGAAAACCGCGGGCCGGGACACGAAATCCCGGCCCGTGTTGCCCTCCCCCTAGCGGCTCCCGAAGTTGTGTGCTGTCCGCTCCTCGTTCCGGTCGGTAGCAGGAGGGGGCTCGGGAGTTAGCGCTGCGATCTCGCCGTAGAGCTCGGGACTCAGGGCAAAGTCGGCCGCGGCCAGGCAGGCCTCGAGCTGCTCCAGGTTCCGTGCTCCGATGAGGGGGGCAGTGACCGCGGGATGGGCCGCAACCCAGGCGATGGCCAGGGTGGCGGGAGAAATGCCCTCCCGTTCGGCCAGTTCACTGAACCGCGAGGCGGCCGCATACATCCAGTCCGCGGCGTAGCGTGTCATATACATCTTGTTCTCGACCAGCCTCCCGGAATCCGGGCGGTCTTCCGGGCCGTACTTGCCGGTCAGCAGCCCTCCCCCCAGCGGGCTGTAGGGGAACACACCCAAGCCCTCGGCCTGAGCCTGCGGCAGGATCTCCACCTCGGCCTGGCGCTTTACCAGGTTGTACATGGGCTGGATGCAAGCGAACCGCACCCAGCTTTTCTTATCCGAGATTCCCAGTGCTTTGGCCCCCTGCCAGGCTGCGAAATTGCTGGCGCCCGTGTACAGAATCTTGCCCTGCTGCACCAGGTCATCCAGCACCCCCAGGGTCTCCTCCAGGGGAGTGCAGTCGTCGAAGCGGTGGATATAATAGACATCGATGCGGTCTGTCCCGAGGCGGCTCAGGCTGGCCTCCACGGCGTTCTGGATGTGGAATCGTGACGCCCCTCTGGCATTGACATCCTTCCCCGTTGGGAAATAGGCCTTGGACGCGATGACCACCTCGTGGCGGCAGTCCCGGATCAGGCCTCCCAGGATCTCCTCGGCCCGGCCCGCCTGATACACATCCGCACAGTCGAAGAAATTGATGCCCCGGTCTCGGCAGGCTTGGAACATGTCTGCGGATGTCGACTCATCCGCATCCCCGCCGAAAGACATGGTCCCGTAACACAACTTCGACACCTTGACGCCGGTCCGGCCCAACATTGTGTATTCCATGATGGCTCCTACTTAACAGTTTTGCCCTCCTGCGTCAATCCTGATCTGCCCTCTCCCCTTGGCCGCACGCTGCTCAGAAGTGACAAGGCTCAGTGGTTTTCGGAAATAAAGTACAGCAAAACCTGGGACTCCCATCGATCTGACCCTTCTCTGCGGAGTGCTCGATGGGCCGGCCGTTTTCAGCCCGAGCGCATGGGGAGGTGGGAGACAAATTTTATCCTCTCAGGGTGGGATGGGAGGGGGAGGTTGGAAGGCGGTCTTCCGCTCGGACTGAATCGGCCGAGAAACATAGAGGTTGAATGCAGGCTTGACAAAAATCCGCTGGCAAATATAGTGATACTACATTGCCGGACCATATCATCACTCGAACATCGAGCAAATTAAACGCCCTAAGAGAGGAATATCCATGTTTGTCTGGGTCTTTCACCGCATAAGCGGTCTCCTTCTCATCGTGCTTCTGTCCATCAAGTTTCTCACCGCCTTTTTCCTTATGACCAAGGCCCAGAAACCTGACTGGGCGCTGTTGCTGCACACCAATCCCCTCACCGACACGTTCCTGATCATAAGCGGGGTGTACCATGCCTTCTATGGCATCCGCACGGTGATCATGGACATGGGCTTTCGGAACGAGAAGCTGCTCTTCCGGCTGGCCACCCTGCTGGGAGGGATCGCGAGCGCCCTGCTCCTCTTCCTCTATTTCACCCGAGACTACTAGGAAATCAATTGAGAAAACTATATCAATGATCAGCCACGATATTCTCATAGTCGGAGGGGGCCTTGCGGGTCTGTCTGCGGCCCTGTACAGCGATACCAGCCTGGACGTGGCCGTCATCTCCAAGGTCCATCCCCTGCGCTCACACTCCGTAGCGGCCCAGGGCGGCATCAATGCCGCGCTGGGTAACCATCCCGACGGCGGCGACGACAGCTGGGAGAAGCACACCTTCGACACGGTCAAGGGCAGCGACTACCTGGCCGACCAGAGCGCCTGCGAGCTCATGTGCCGGGAGGCGGTCGCGCTCATGTACGAGATGGAGCACATGGGCGTACCCTTCAGCCGGTTCCCCGGATGTGTCGTCGCCCAGCGCCCCTTTGGTGGGGCGGGATTCCCCCGCACCTGCTACGCGGCGGACAAGACCGGACAGGTCATCCTGCACACCCTGTTCGAGCAGTGCATCAAGAAGAAGGTCCGTTTCTACGACGAATGGCTGGTGACCGACCTGGTGGTGCACAACGACCGCTGTCAGGGAGTTACGGCCTATGACCTGGCCTCAGGCGAGATCAGCGGCATCCGGGCGCGGGCGGTCATCTTTGCCACCGGCGGCTACGGACGCGTATTCCTGCGCTCCACCAATGCCTTCATCAACCTGGGAAGCGGCATCGGCATGGCCTATCGGGCCGGGGTCCCCCTCAAGGACATGGAATTCGTCCAGTTCCACCCCACCTCCATGTATGGCAAGAACATCCTGATCACCGAGGGGGCCCGGGGCGAGGGCGGCCACATGCTCAACAACCAGGGCCG
>RCNB010003864.1_pt1 | contig 16658 bp, 20 predicted proteins | sample 2041321 | NCBI WGS metagenome assembly RCNB01 (sample SAMN09708232, study PRJNA481090) | Marine sediment metagenome, whole genome shotgun sequencing project. | reverse complement strand
TTTTTGGGTTGCTTTACGTGAAAAAGCTTTTAATTTTTCGGATGTAAAGTTGCTCAAGTTACTTTCACAATCTGCATTAATACTGTACCTTCTTCAGCAAATAATTCTAGAACCTCTACTTTATGCCCTTCATCTTCTAAAGATCTTGCAAGATACAATAGCCCCAATGGAGGAATATTAATAGGTGGTAATCGTTTTTTATTCTGTCTTTGAAAACCAAAACCTCCTGTAGAATTAATTAATAGTATCTTCAAATATTCTCCTCCAGATTTTTAAAATCAAACTATACAAAAAACCGAATAAATTCCTTATAAGCTTTATAGACCAGAATTCGTCAGATAAAATGTTATTTGAAAAAAAGGACCCGTTGGGTGATTACCCGTTAAAACTCCAATGATTAGAAAATCAGATCCACATATTTCCAAGAATTAGAATCTTTTTAGGTCATGTCGATAGTTTTGTTCTAGCAGAGAATGTTATTAAGAATATACTTGTTTCGACCTTGAGATGAACATTGGAAAATTTACAGAACAACAAGTTCTTGATTTAGCCAAGAAGACTTACGAATCAGGAAACGCCAAATTTGATATCGCCCCTAAGAAGTGTTCACTGTTGGTTATTGATATGCAAGATGAATTTGTTAAGCCTCACTGGACACCTTACTGGGTCCCAGAGGCGACACGTCAAGTTCCGCGTATAAAGAGTTTGGTAGAACACTGCCGAGAAAAAAAGATACCCGTTATCTTTACAGTTTATTCAAAGACTCACAACTACCTTGATCGCCCTAAAACTCTCCCTCTAATGCCAAGCCGTATTCTAGGCATGGAAATAGATCAATCTTCATTTTTCGTAAAAGGACAAGTTTGGCATGAACTCACACCAAAGGAGGATGAGATAATAATTCATAAACCCTCTTATGGAGCGTTTTATGACACACCCTTAGAGACTATTCTTAAGACCATAGAAAAAGACACTGTGATTATTTGTGGAACTTTAACAAACTATTGTTGCGGAACGACAGCACGGCAGGCTTATGAAAGAAGCTTCAAGGTTATATTTGGAAGTGATGTAACGTCAGCTCATTTCAAAGATCTGCATGAAGCTGAATTGAAAGTTTTACGGAGAGGTTTTGCAAAGGTTTTATCTTCTGATGAAATCATTAAACGATTGTAAAGTTAAAAAATAATGAGTTTTACAGAATCGTGGAAAATATCGTCAAATAAAAACTAATAAAGAATCATTAAACTATATTGTGGAGTTGATAAAGCAATGGCAAGTATCTTTCCAAAACCAATATTGAATTTACCGGAAGCAGACATCCCTTTAGAAGGAGTAAAAGGTTATTTATCTCAAGGAGAAAATGATCAAGTTGTTTTTATGGAATTTGAAAAGGATGTAGAATTACCAGAACATTCACATGAAAGCCAGTGGGAAATTGTAATAGAAGGAAAGGTTGACTTAGTAATTGAAGGAGTAAAACAAACCTATAGAAAGGGAGATAGATTTTTTATTCCAAAAGAAAAAAAACACTCAGCAAAAGTTTATGCAGGCTATGCATCAATTGTGTTTTTTAATCAAAAAGGAAGATACATAAAAAAGTAGTAAACAATCTGCTTTTCATCATATCTATGATTGGAGTCTATTAGTCGTTAAATATCGTGGGTCATACATAGCAGGATTTCAAACTTAATCAATTATCCGGAGTGAACCCCCAATAGAATAATTAGAGACCAAGACATCAATCATCTTGCAATGATTAGAGTTTGTATAATGATATCATAACCATGCATAATGGGCCTTATTACCGAAATGAAATCAGTGAAAATCCGTTATTTTCACTCATATGCACAAACTCTAGGAAATAGTTGTGAATGAAGAATTTAAAATTTCAAAAAACAAAATGAAAAATATAAACTTGAAAACTAAGAAAATTAAATCACAGGCAGAATTGCCCCAAAAACACTTAAACACTTAAACACTCAAATTAAGGAGACTTCAGAATGGAATCCGTATTATTTGAAAAAAAAGGACCCGTTGGGTGGTTAACGTTAAATCGCCCTGAACAACGCAATACACTTTCTCTGGAATTGATGGATGAAATGCAGAAACAGTTGAACCTTGTTGTAAAAGATCGAGATATCCGTGTTGTCGTGATCAAAGGAAATGGCCCTGCATTCTGTGCTGGGCACAACATGAATGAACTGATCGGGGAAAATTACGATATTCACCATTTCCGCAAGGTCTTTTCAGTATGTTCCGATATGATGCAAACCATTCATCAATTGCCTCAGCCCGTCATTGCTCAGGTTCATGGCATTGCCACAGCAGCAGGATGCCAACTGGTTGCCGCATGTGATCTTGCTATTGCAGAAAGTGACACCAGATTCGCCACTCCAGGTGTAAAGATCGGTCTTTTCTGCTCCACCCCAATGGTTTCCCTTTGCCGGGTTATCGGAAGGAGAAGGTCGCTGGAGATGCTTCTAACGGGTCGATTTATTTCGGCACAGGAAGCGGAAAAATTCGGGCTTGTAAACAGAGTCGTTGATCCAGATAAACTTGCCGAAGAGACCGAAAACTGGGCCATGGAAATAGCTCAGTACAGCCGGTTTACACTTGAATTTGGAAAGAAAACTTTCTATAACCAGATCGATCAGGATGAATCATCAGCATATAACTATGCAAAAGAGGCAATTGCCATAAACTGCCTTGCCGAAGATGCCCAGGAAGGCATGAAAGCTGTCTTGGAGAAACGTAAACCTGAGTGGAAGAACCGTTAGGCATGTGGTCAGCAGCAACTGATGATGACACCAGTGTAAAAACCATATTGTTTTACGCGATAGTCACACCTAGCAAGTTATTGATCTGATTTATCCAATAATTAGAGATTACTTTCGATCCTTACAGAGGAAAATGACTAATTATAATTACATTTTATGATTAGAGTTTGAGAATGTTGGATAATTCAGTAAATTATTAAATATGAAATGAATTTTCCTTTTTGAGTTTGATGTCACAAAATATTAAAATAAACGAGGATGGTTTAGAAATCTATCCTAAGGGGCAGATGATTCTTGGTAATCTTACGATGTTCCTCTGGTTTATTCTTGGAGCTATTGCATGTTGGTATTTCTATCCCCTTATTGGAGGGATATATTTTGTTTTTGCATTTGTTATGGTATATATTATATTGCGGAAACTTGTTTGTAGGAATTGTTATTATTATGATAAATGGTGCGTTCTTGGATGAGGTAAGCTTTCTGCCAAAATGTTTAAAAAAGGAAGCGCTGAGGATTTCAAGGATAGTGTTGGTTTAAAACTTGCTCCGGCTACATACGGGCTATTAATGATTATCCCATTGCTCTTACTAATTGTTTCAATTTATACAAGGGTTTTCTTGGTATAAGATTGTTGTATTAATGTTGCTACTAGCTACTTCATTTTATAGTGGTGGAATTGGTAGAAAATACTCTTGTTCACATTGTAAGATGAACTTGATTTGCCCAGGTAGTGCCGTTAAAAAGAAATAATAACCAGGATGCAGTGATAGGAGACTCAGGTGGATTTTCTCAGAGGGAAATACCCGTCTAACTACAAAATATGATTGGATTTTTTATTTCGGTTTTTTCCGAACGTTTTACTATAATTTATATATTAATTGGCTACATATCTGCTATTGGTTAAATTTATGAAAACAAAGAAAATGATTGTACTAGCTACTGTTTGCATTGTAGCATTAGTTGTGATTTTTGCAGGTTTAATGCATTCAGGATTCTTTTCCCCGCCAGGTAATGTACAGGCTAAAGCTGTTGACACATTTGCTACCGCTGAGAGTGTTGATTCCTTGTCTTATGCTATGAATGGTTTTAGCTTTGGAATGTATAATGAATTAGGCATGGATTCTGATAAGAATGTATTCTTTTCTCCGTATAGTATTTTTGTCGCTCTTGCTATGACGTATGAGGGTGCTCGTGGCGACACAGCTGCACAAATGAAAAGTGTACTTGGTTTTGAGCAGAATGATGAAGTTTATTTGTGTTCTTTTGGACGGATTTATAATCTGCTAAATATTGATGCAGAGTATACTCTTAATACTGCTAATGCTCTTTGGACAAAGGAAAATTATCCATTTTTAGAGGAGTATCTAAATTTTATTGATAATTATTATATGGGTAAGGCAACAGATGTTGATTTTACAAATCCTAGTGAGGCTGCAGAAATTATTAACAGCTGGATCGAGGAAAACACCGGTGGTAAAATTGAAGATATGCTTTCATCTGGCGATATTAGTCCAGATACAGTTTTGATTCTTTCTAATGCTATTTATTTCAAAGGTTTATGGTCGACTCAGTTTGATGTAGAAGATACTCTTGATAGAGATTTTGAAATAACACAAGGAGACATGGTGCAGGTTCCTACGATGATTTTGACAGATTCTGAGGAATCGTTTAATTATGGTGAAACTGATGATTTGCAAATCCTTGAGTTGCCCTACAAAGGTGATGCCGTTTCAATGGTTATCATTCTTCCAAAGGAAAACAATATTTCAAGTGTTGAACAAATGCTTAGTAATGAGAATCTGTCAACGTGGATGGATTCAATGTATCCAACTGATGTTGATATTTATCTTCCAAAGTTTACTTTTGAAACTGAGTATAATTTGAAAGAGATGCTTATTGCTATGGGTATGGATATTGCTTTTAGTTTTAATGCAGATTTTTCTGGTATGAACGGCTATGGTGGTCTTTTTATTGAAAAAGTTCTCCACAAGGCATTTATTGAGGTGAACGAAGAAGGAACAGAAGCAGCTGCTGCTACAACTGTTCATATGTTAGAAAGTGCAATACCTGAATCACCGGAGATTTTTGATGCCGATCATCCCTTTCTATATCTCATTCAACATAAGGAAACTGGAACTATTCTCTTTATGGGAAAAGTCGTTAATCCTCAATGAAATTATTAGAGGCTATTTTATTTTATATCCAAATTTCTTGTTATACGTAGGATGATCGATTAAATCTAAAACAAATGCAATAATCTCACATTTTGTATCTCCATCTTTTAATGTGTATAGCATCCTCCAAAAATTTGGAAGTTCGACTCTAAATAAGTTTGTTATTTCGTATTTATCAAGGTATTCTTTTGGAATAAGTGTTTTAGCAATTGGATCGCCATAATGTGGGTTTGCTTTTATTACCTCAACTTTCTTATTTATTGAATTTAGAATCGTTCTTTCTGTTTTAGATCTAGGTGCTTCTTCCATTAGATGGTTGTATACTTCTTTTGCGTCAGATGAGAGTATTACTCGTATTTTCTTCATAGTTCAAGCCCTTCGGAAATTTCTTTCCGTAAACGTGGACTTGTATTATGGATCCAAGTTATACCTCGCATAGTAACCAGAATCTTACTACACTCTTCCAGGTATGATAAGATTATCATTAGTGTTCTGTGATTTACTTGCTTTGGTAGTTTTTTCTTTATGTCTGCAACTTTGAATATGCTTTTATCCATATTCATAAGAGTGTTTTCTACCATTAGAACTGTGTTTAATGTTGGGGAATGTTCAAGTCTATAATCTTGACTCTTTTTTGACATTTTCATCACAAATTGTTATTAAATAATAAATATATGTTATTAACTAATATTTATATTTTTCCACATTTACGTTGAAAAAAGATAGATTTGATCGTTTATTAATTGTTATAAGGGATCACTGAAAGTATTATTTTAAAAATTCTATATTATATTACGATATATTTTATGATTAGAGTCTTAGAGAATTTAATGGATGCAGTGATTAGAGACCAAGAGCCGCATCATATTTTATGATTGGAGTTTGTTAGATTTCAATGTCATACCTAGCAGGTTTTTTTATATATCATCAACTGCTATCTTAATGATGTTTTAAGGAGGGCAATCATGAAGATATTAACGATAATGGGCAGTCCACATAATGGAAATACCCTTGAGAAAATTCAACAGATTGAAAAAAAACTTACTAAATATAAAGACGTCGAGTTTGAAAGTATCAACCTTAAAGATATGGATCTTAAACCTTGTGAAGGGTGTTTTCAATGTTTTATAAAAGGAGAGGATTGTTGCCCTATCAAAGATGATAAGGAAAAAATATTTAAGAAAATTTAGGAGGCAGACGGTGTTATCTTCGCATCTCCGGTTTATTCTATGCATATATCGTATCTTATGAAATTGTTTATCGACCGATTTTCGTGTACTTTCCATAGGCCACGTTATTTCGGTAAATATGCTATGACCGTGGCAGTAGCTGGTAATATTGGGTTGAAAGAGACACTGAAGTATCTTAAGATGGTTACTAGTACTTGGGGTTTTGAGTTTGTAGATGAACTTGGTTACTGTGCCGCACCCAAGAATACACCTATGAAAATACCTTCTATGGGCAAAGATCGTACGGATGAGGTAGTGAATAAGTTCTATACTGCGATTAAAGAAAAGAAACCAAGGAAATTGATTTTTTCAGATCATATTACTTTTAGAATTATGCAATCTGTTTACATGAAATTGGAAAAAATGCCCCCATGCGATTATAAATATTGGAAAGAAAAAGGATGGCTTGAGAAAAATACAAAGTTTTTCTGTGGAAACATTAAAAGAAATATTTTCAAAGATGCATTTGCTAGGTTTTTAGCCTGGATGATTGGTCGACAAATGGATAAGGCTTTTGCTAAAATGTAATTGTCCTACCTAACAAGTTTTAAAAAATAAAAAAAAGAGATTTATGTAAAAAAGTAAAAACTATAAGGTTTTCTAACTATTTTTACTAAAATCTTTTTGGTTTGTGTTTTTGATAACAGTCCCTACAATAAACTGGTCTTGTGCCATCTGGTTTAAAAGGAACTTCTGTTTCTTTTCCACATTCTGCACAAGTAACTTTGTGCATTTCTCTTGGTGGACCTCTATCTTCTCCATACATTTTTTATTTCCTTCTTTTGAAACTCTTTTTTTAATGAGCTTCCTGTTGAGGCCAATGTGTGTTTTGGTATATAATTGTATGTATACTGCTCAAATCTAAAGTTATAACCTTAGGTTTAATCCATGTAACTTAGAAACTGGGGAAACTGTTTTAAAAACTGAAGAAGAACAGCCTCTCGAAATGGTCGTTGGTGATGAGAATATTCCAAAATCAGTAGAAAATAGTTTAATAGATATGAAAGAAGGAGAAAATCTTAAAAAAATACTTGAGAGCCTGTCTGAGTAATACACAAGCAACATTAGGAGAAAACCGCTATTTATATCAAGTGAAAATTCATTACATCCATTAGGTGTATGGATGGGTAAAAAATATCGTTTTTATGATCCAAATCAAGAGCTGTTAATTCCTCCAAATATCCATGAGTGGCTACCGGAAGGACATCTCGCATTTTTTGTCGACAAACTCATTGACAATACTGATATTTCATCCATCACAGAGTACTATGAACGATCCGATCGAGGTAATCCTCCATACAATCCATTGATGATGACAAAAATCTTGAGTTATGCCTATTGCATTGGGATGCCTTCTTCAAGGAAAATCAACAAGGCAATGTATGAAGATGTTGCCTTTAGGGTTTTAGGCGCTGGTAACTTTCCGGATTTCAGGACAATCAGTGATTTCCGTAAAATCCATCTTGGATCCTTGGAAGAGTTATTCTCTCAAGTACTGCATCTGTGTGAGGAGGCAGATTTGGTGAAACTTGGAACAGTTGCAATTGATGGTACGAAAGTAAAAGCCAATGCTAGTATTGATAAGAACTATTGCCACGAGACATTAAAAGAAAAAGAAGAAAGACTTCGTAAGATTGCAAGAGATATCTTTGAAGAAGCAGAAAAGATCGATGAGGAGGAGGACCGGATCTATGGGCAAGACAGGAGGGGAGATGAACTTCCGGAAGGCTTTCGGACAAAAAAAGAGCAGTTGGAACGAATCCAAAAAGCAAAAGAAATCATTGAAAGGAAACAACGAGAAAAGAAAAACAAATATGATAAAAAGATGAAAGAACGAGCTAAGAAAAAGGAAAAGACCGGTAAGAAACTTCGTGGTCGTAAACCAAAGAAAGTCGAAGACCAACCAGATAAATCAGATAAGGCCAACATTACAGATCCTGATAGCCGCATGATGAAAACCAGGACAGGTTATGTGCAAGGATATAATGCACAAGTTGCTGTTGATTGTGACAGTCAAGTAATTGTTGCAACTGATCTTACACAAGATCATAACGATAAGAATCAACTTGTTCCCATGATGGACAAGATAAAGGAAAACACAGGGAGATCGCCGAAATGTGGGACAATGGATGCTGGATATGATAATGAAGAACAGATCGGACAATTCAGGGATGATGTTGATTTGTATATTCCAACGCAGAAAGATTGGAAACAACGCAAAGCGATGAGGGAACTACCTCCGCCGAGAGGTAGAATTCCAAAGAAGTTGACATTGCGGGAGAGAATGGAAAGAAAACTGCTGACCAGGAAAGGGAAAGACATTTACAAGAAACGAGGTGCTAGTGTGGAACCAGTTAATGGTCAAATTAAGAGTATTAGACGATTTGATCGATTGTCACTGAGGGGATTAAAGAAGGGAAAAAGGGAATGGACTTTCATATGTACTACTCATAACATACTAAAATTTTGGAGGAAAACAGCAACTGTTTCTGGTTAGATGATAGTAGATAGAAGACATCTTTGAGGGGAAATAGGTATACACACCGTACAAAGTGAAAATAGGCGATATTCCAAGCAGGATCTCGAATGCATTTGAAAAAATGACTTGGAATGGACCATATTGAAAAAATATGATCTACAATTTTAGTTTCTCAGACAGACTCTTATACAGGATTATTATAATTCCTCAAGTAATTACTATAAACAGTTTATAATATGAAGATATACATTTTGATTATTACTAATTTTTTCTTACAATCTTTTAATTTACCTTAAGAAATTAAATAAGTAAATAAACAGCAGGATTGTTATTTAAATCTTAAGAGGCCTACAACAGGTCCAATTTTTTTTAAACTTTCATCCTGACTAAATTCAACAATCGCACCAGTGCGTTCCGCGATTTTAATGATTTCTTCAACAATATCAACTTCGGATGTTTTCTTTCCACAGGCAGGACATAATGGTAAGATACCTTCTTCAATGAGTTGACAGCGTTCGCAAATCCATCCTTTTTGTTTAACATCTTTTTCAACGAGTAATGCTTCCACCTGTCCATTTTTCACTGCAGTTAATGTATCTTTGAGACCATATATTGCTAATCCGTTTTTTAAAATCTCAGTTTGAATAAGTTCAAGTAATTGACGGTGTTCCTGTTTCCCTTTTTCGCTCATTATTTCACGTGTTTCTTTGAACAATCCATATTCATCATTAATATCAACATTTGCTTCTGCAATTACACCTTTTTGAAGCATTAATGACATCATGCTACGAAATTGTTTTTTTGTTTCCCCTGGACCAGCAAGAATAATGTTATCATGTGCAATTTTTTGAAGAGCTTCTGCAACTTCTGTTAAAAAGGCATGTATATTTCCTTTTCTTAATCGTTGGAATCGTGCTTGAGACATACCACCTTTTTTATGTTTATTCATAATATCTGCAGAGATATCCTTTTCAGTATTTATTTCTCCGCAAGAAAAAGAAAATATTTTTGCGTGATTAGAGTTCAGCAAGACAAGGGTATAAGCCTGCCATTCATCAGCTAACTCGGCTATCTGGTGAATATAGGGAGATACATCAACAATAAGAGAGTTTTTTACATTAACAGGAAATGTGATAGTCTTGAAAAAATTATTTTTATCAGATGCAAAAATTGCGTGATTTGCTACCTTGTTCTTCTTTAGATACGTCTTTATTTTATCCATGGTTTTTAAGAAATTTTTTAATTCATCATGTTTTAAAATGGATTGAATTACTTTTTCTCTGTGTTGAATAAATTGTTCATCTTTGCCATCAAGATATAGACTAACAAATGTTTTCAAATTATCTTTATCATAAATTTCAATAAGTTCTGGTAATGATTCATCACATGTCTTCATGAGAAAAATATAAACATATTCTATTTAAAACATTGCCAAATAATAAATAGAAACTGATTGAAAAAAAAGATAGGTAGAACTTTTATTTTCACTTTATATAGAGAAGACTTATTCGATTATTTACATCCATGATTACTCAATCTCAGCAGTAGTCTTTTGTATCGGGAGACCCTACAATTTCCACACAATCATCAATCAACTTTCAAAAATCGAATGACTTCTATAACATAGGTTTTGATGCAATTTTCGTGGTAGGTTCTTTTTAATCTATTATGAATACTGTTTGTCAAATTGCGCTTCGGGTACCACTCATTTCCGCTCACTGCGTTCGCTCAAATGGGTGGCATGTTCGCCTTCCCTCCGGTCGGCTCAACCCTCAGCGCCCAGGTCATATAGGACGCAAAATCACCAAGACATGACTGCTCTGATTCCTAGACCACCGGTCAACGCTCACTTCGTTCGCTATAGACCAGGTGGAATTCTTTCTTTAAATAGTATTTTAGAACAATCTCTAATCAAAAACATGATTATTGTCTGAATTTCTCCTTAGAAACTCTAATCATAGCCTTTTGATTACGTAAAAGTACGTAACGTAAATATACGTAATGAGAATATTAACTATGAAACTCTAATCATAGCCATTTGATGCAACACCGAACTTAAATCATGATTCAGTGATTTTTTACCGTTAAAAGTGATTTCAAATCTCGCCCCCTGCACTATTTTATCATCAGTTCTTACTAGCCTTTTTCCTCTTATTGTATCTATTTTGATAAAAGCCAAAACAACCCAACATGACGAAGTAACTGATTATGAGCACATTTCCATAGAATTTCAATACAAGGAACCCGTACCAATTCAAGGCTATGCTCGCAATTTGAAGAAGTATGAGATATATTATTAAACCAACGGGCCAACGGTCGGGGTGATGTTGAGGTTTCTTCTTAGTAATTAAACGATACCAGAGGTCATAAACCAGATAGATTATTATCGGAAATCCCGTAATCAGGCGTCCGATATCGCTCCCATTTAGAAGGTTCAATATCCATAAAGCAACAAATGGGACCAAGAGGAAACTAAAGACAGGGGCAAACATCAATTCCAGCTTATCACGCTCATAAGCACGCAACAAATATACTATACACAAGAAAACATAGTAGATAATTGCAGAAAAAACAACAAGGTTGTCTATTAGGACCTCATCCATTATACGATGCTCCTGAGTCAATTATGCAATAATACTCCGTATAATAAAGATTGTGCGCTATCTAAACTGAAATGCCAACTCCAAATTCATACCGATAAAAACGTAATCAAATCCCGTTTGTCTGATGGATGTGAGGATGGTTTTTTTATAAAAGTCAAAAAACAGTTCACTATTTACTGCTCCATATTCTAATCATAAATAGTGATTATTGTTAGTTTTTACCCTTACAAACTCTTATCATAGCCTCATTATTAGAAAATCTGCAAGGTATCAATGGCATACCTAGCGGGTTTTCTGACATTTTTACCCCTACACATTGACTATTTTTATTAATTTATCTAAAATGTAGGGGTAATCATTCTAGAAACTCCTTATTTCCTTTTAGATATCTTCTAAAAAACCAAAGTGTAAAAATACTTTCATCATTTGTTATATTACTTCTCTCAAGTGCTGTATAGTAACTCTTTCTTTGTGTATAATCGATTATAAGCATTGGATATCCGTTCTTATTTAAAACATAATTCATAAGAAGACGTGAAATTCTTCCATTTCCATCTCCAAAAGGGTGAATAGAAACAAATTTAAAATGAGCAAGAGCGGCAAGTTGAATAGGATGAACTTTGTTCTTATTTTGATTATACCAATTAAAAAATTCTCTAATAAGCAAATCGAGTTCGATTGGCGTCGGTGGAATATGTTTACTACCAGAAATCCTAACAGGATAATCCCTTATTTTCCCAGCTTTATTCTTTTTTGTGTATTGAAATATTTTTTTATGCCAGTATAATAATGTTGACATGTCTATTTTTTTATCATATTTTAACATATCATAAAAAACTTCTCTATGTTGTTCTGCTTCCTTAATATCTTCTATTGATCTATTTGCAGGTGTTATACCTTTTTCAAGAAGTAGAGCTGTTTCTCTATAAGTTAGAGTCGAACCTTCAATTTTATTTGTTGTATAAGTAAAAATTATTGCAAAATATTCTAAATCCTTTTCTTCAATTGATTTAGGGATATTCTTTTTTCTTTTGGAAAAATTATCTTTTATTATGTCAAATTTTTTAAACCATAATTCTTGATATAACTCCAAAAGAAGATCTTCTTTTAATTTCTCAATATTCTTTGGTATTCTAGTTCCAAGATATTTTTCTTTCTTATGTACCTGTCTGTTTTTTCTATAGCTGTGTTCTATGTAATAATATGCTTTTTCGTCGATGATTTTTTTCTTTATTGAAACCATATATAATAATTACCCCTACACATTAATAAATTTTTCGTTTTTTTATGAAATGTAGGGGTAAATATTGTAATAATGCTCCATTATCTAATCATAACCTCATTAAAATAATTAGGTTTTAACCTTTACATTTAAACGTATCAGCAAATTGACCGGTACCGATACTTATTTTTTAAGTTTATAAAAATAACCTAACTTGGTTCATAGGGGCAACCTTTAAATTAAAACTTGTTTATGTTTAAGTATGCCTCATGTGAGAAATTTTCATTATCGACCGGTTAAATGTCCACTATGCCAAAAGATAATTGAAACAAAAGATGAAAAATGGTTTTGTAGTAAAAAATGTGAAGATGAATGGAAATTACTAAACGGGGATTTAAAGAAAAGTACTAATAAAAAAGTAAAAGGAAGAGACACTAGTGGCTAATGGTTATAACTGGTAAGTTTCACTATAATTTATTAAATTAAGGTATAACTTTTAACACATCTTCCCCGCAGATTTACTATTTTTGTAAAAGTTCTACCACCATCAACACTCTTGTACACATCATAGCCTCATGATTGGATTAAAACTTGTTAGCTATTGTATCCATTACTTTGTAATACCTATGAAATTTTTAAAAATGGTATCTTTTAATTCAATGGCAAAATTAATGTGACGTTCTATAATTTTCCTTCTTTCAAGTAATGCAAGTGCATATGCAATCCGCAAAATTGAAAATTCAAGGCTACGGTAGGATACACCTTCAATATTTGCATCCATATGTAGAATATAATTCTTTATTGCCTTTTTAATTGCTGGTTCATCAGCTGGATCGATTCGTGTCTTCGCGTTTCGCGCCCAGTCCAGATATGCGTTCACAACAAGAGAATAATCTTTTGCATTCTTACCCATAAAACTATCTATAATATCAGACACATACTCTGCCCGTTTTATTCTTGAAATTCGTGCAACTTTGAACGGAAAATCAAAACGGTCGACAAGTGGTTGTTGAATTTTATTCATATCGTTACAAGTTGCAATAACTCGGACTTCTGCTTTAAACGCTTGTCGATTCTTCCCTTTAGTAATGATATACTTCCCTTCCTCCATGGCTTGAAGAAGACCATTTTGATCCTCAATCGACATTTTATCAAGTTCATCAACCAATAGAACTAAGCCATTACACCGAGCAAGCAAGCCGGGATGGATTGTTTTACCACGAGCATCACCAACAAGACCTGTTTTCGATGTAAGCTCAGAGTTAACAAGGACTCCATTCATCTTTTGTTGCCACCACCCCAAAAATTCTGATTTACCAGTACCCGGACCACCACAAAGTAAGATATGAAGTCTCATCCGTAAATTAGGACGATCAGTTGTTACACCCATCAGAAGTGAACATTTCCGAATGATATCCCATTGTGTACCAACAAGATAGGGGCAAATGTGTTTAGAAAAAAACTCCAATGGATTTTCTTTGGCAACAATTCGAAAATATTCCTCTGAGTTCATATATATTCTACAAAGATAAATTCGATTCAAGTATATTACTATTGTTCACAAATACGAGATAACTCCTAGACTATTGATTTCTGACAGTACGACTGAGATATCACTCCATAATCTAATCATAAATAATGATTATTAACAGTATTTCTCCTTAGAAACTCTAATTATATCCTCCTGACTAATGTGATTGAATAATTTGATTTGCACCATAAATACCTGTAATGTACGATTCCTCTAAACCAGCAACATTAAAATCACCAATAAGATACATGTTGTTACCCCTGTTGCTTTCTATTAATGTATGACCATTAATGGTTCCTGCTGGGTCCCAAAAGTGACTAGCAATAACTTGGGATTCGAAAAAATACTTCTCCATCAGAGGATGTTTATGCCTATAATAAAAAAGGTATGTACCATTTTGTAGGTCAGCAATTGCTTGTACATCACCACCAGAAGAAAACAATTGGTATTTTTTTCGTGCAATTATATCCTTTGGCACTCCCTTGATATGAAGCATATGATTACTTACTGGTTTGTTTGTTTTTTTGACATCAGCAAAATGTTGAGACGTACTGATTTCTGTTGCCAAAACAACGTTCTTCGCATAAAATATATTGTCATTAGATTTAATCTTATACCGGCCATTCTTAAACTGTACTTCAGTCACACAGTCAAGAACTATTTTGTCTCGAAAAGGTTCAATCATTTTCTCTTTTTCAAACGTAAAGGCATAAATTGGTGTTATGAGTGGTAGAAGAAACTGTAAAAAACTAAATGCATTCATTTCTTTAATGGTTGAGAATGTCGTTGAATACAAACCTTTTGAGAGATAAACATCTGTTCCAGCTTGGAGCTTATGCTCCTTAACAAAATCAATTGCATTTTTCATATATAACTCATGCAAAAAGGGATCGCTTTCAATTGCCTTCTTCTGTGAAATAGTTTCAGAAGTTTTTCGAAACAATCTAAATGCTTTTCTGAACTTGTAAAGTATTTTAAGGATTTTCATAAATTGAAACGAGTAAGCCAATAGCTTGGGTTCAAACAGAACATAAATATCATCATTATCATGAAAACAGAAATCGCTCAATTTAATTCTCGAATGTAACTTTACATATTGTAATACATGGTAATAATCAGAGCAAACAAAAAACGCACCATAGTTAACAGCCCCATCCTCAGAGGTTAGAATTCGGCCGCCAATATTTTTGCTAATAATTAAAAAATCTTCATCATATTCCTGGAGACGTTTAGCACAAGCCAGCCCAGAAATTCCAGCTCCAACAATAATTGTATCAAAAATCTTGGCAGTCATCGTACTAGTAATAAGCATACCCAATTAATTTTTTACTAATACTCAACTTGCATATGAAGATGAATATAAGCAAGATTAAACAGTTAGAGATTCTAATCATAATCTTTTGATTGTTGATAGGATTTCTCCTTATTCTGCAGATAATAACTTTGTTTTGTAACTATTGAAAAATGTTTTTTGACAAATTCAGCGGATCTATTGTTCCCTCTTCCTAATTCTACTCAAAACCTTATGCATCATCCATACAATGCCATAGATTATCAACAGCAGCCCTGCCGTCATAAATACCTTTATTTCCATCGGGGCATTCTGACTCACATTAGCAAGGACAAAGATCAGTGTGACTCCGAGCCATAACGAGACAATGGTTACATCAAATGCAGAAATTCGCCTTCGTTTAAGAGAACTCTGCTCCGACCTGGTTGAAGCATCAGCAGACAGTGATATTCCTTTGCGCCTCATACTAAAAGCAATTGCTCCATTGGGGCACGCATCAGTACATTTGAGACAACGGATGCAGTTTAGACTACGCACTTCGCCGTGGGTCCTAAGTTCGCCCAGCACATCCACCTGCATATCACAAACCTGGTTGCACGTCCCACAACCAATACATCCATCACTCACCAACCGTATCTTGCCTACACCTACGCTGCCAAAAATCTTAAGCAGCGCACCAATAGGACACAGGTAGCGGCACCAAGCCCGCCTGCCAAAGACAAAGAAAAGCACCGGGCCATACAAGATCAATGTTATCAATATAGAAATACCAGTTTGCTGACCACCCCAAGGTTCAACATCAGCCAGCCGGAATGCAAACGTTGCTGGGAAACCTTTAATCCAGTTTACTACCAAGGCACTATATATCTTCAGCGATAGGGCAACAAAAGGGATGACCCCAAGTATAACAGTGTCCAGCGAGGAATCTTGATCTTAGTCTTGCCAATCCCCCAATCAGCTAGTTCTACATAACCGCCAAACCAGCAAAACCAACCACAGAAACCGCGCCCGAGGATCAACGCCGAGGCGAACACAAACATCCAGAATACAAACCCAGCATTGATCACTCCCCGCGAGAGGCCGGAGAAGAGCGCCTCAATCCCAATGCTACCTACAACATGAATGTCTAAGACATACCAGGTAACAATATGCACAGCCATCAACAATATTAGGATAACTCGGCTCAATATGCGCAGTTTTTGTGTATTCATTTTACATCATTTTCTCTTTGTCTGATTTCGACTAACATTTTACGGAAAAATATACCATTCCAAAATGATGGTTTCGATCCAATGACCCCATTTTAAAAAAATGAGGTCTCTAAACATTGGATCGAGTGGACTTTCTAAGTC
>RCNB010003543.1_pt1 | contig 16662 bp, 14 predicted proteins | sample 2041321 | NCBI WGS metagenome assembly RCNB01 (sample SAMN09708232, study PRJNA481090) | Marine sediment metagenome, whole genome shotgun sequencing project. | reverse complement strand
CACCTTCTAGAAAAAAAGATAATAGCAGGCCTTCCTCTGGCACCCTACTATCCTGAACTTGCCAATCATTATCTTTTGTGCGTAACGGAAACCAGATCCAAGAACGACATGGATGCTCTGGTCAGGGAGGTTAAATCATGAAAAAATCTTTAGGCGCCACAGGCCTGATACTCAATGAGCCACTCCTTTGGGAAAAAGGGAAAAAGGGAAGATGCGGATTTTCTCTTCCCCGTCGCGATGTTGAATTCTGCCCTCTGGATGAGGAACTCACCGGTAAAGGTCCTGACTTTCCGGACTTGAGCGAGGTTGACGTTGTGCGTCATTATACCAGACTTGCCCAGTGGAATTTCGGGGTCGATACCGGCATGTACCCGCTAGGTTCATGCACCATGAAGTACAGTCCCAAAATCAATGAAAAACAGGCAAGTCTTCCTGGATTTACAGGTGCTCATCCCCTCCTCCCTTCCAGTCTGTCACAGGGGGCGCTCAAGATGTTGTTTGAATTTGGACAATATCTTAACGAAATTACCGGTATGCACGTGACAACTCTTCAACCAGCGGCAGGAGCTCATGGAGAACTCACCGGAATGCTCATTATTTACGCCTACCACAAGAAACAGGGCACGCAGCGTTCAAAGATCATTGTCCCGGATACTGCGCACGGCACAAATCCCGCCAGCGTATCGCTATGTGGATACCGTCCTGTGCCCGTAACATCGAATGAACAGGGAATCCTTTCGGTGGAAGCCATTGCCGAAATCATGGACCAAGATACTGCCGGCATCATGGTAACCAATCCCAACACGCTGGGTCTTTTTGAAGAAAACATCCAAAAGATAGCCGAAATCGTCCATGCCAAAGGCGGGTTGGTCTATTGTGACGGTGCAAATATGAATGCTGTCATGGGTTTAGTAAAGATGGGCGACATCGGGATAGACGTGATGCAACTGAACCTCCACAAAACTTTTTCAACACCCCATGGAGGTGGAGGGCCCGGTTCCGGTCCCGTTAGTGTCATAAAGCATCTTGAACCCTTTCTTCCTGTCCCTCGCGTGGTCAAAGAAAACGGTACATATATTCTCGCCGAAGATTATCCGGATTCCATAGGCAAAATTTCGGCCTTCCATGGCGCTTTTGGTGTTATCATAAAAGCCTACAGTTATATTCGAAGCATGGGGCCTGAAAATCTGAAAAAGGCCAGCCAGCTTGCCGTGTTGAATGCAAATTATATTAAGGAAATGTTAAAAGATACATTGCATCTTCCCTACGACAGACCTTGCATGCATGAATGTGTTTTTTCCGATAAACATCAAGCGGCTCAAAAAATTTCAACTCTGGATATGGCCAAGCGGCTTATGGATTACGGATTTCATCCGCCCACGGTATATTTCCCCCTGGTCGTACACGGTGCCATCATGATCGAACCCACTGAGACGGAATCTAAAGAGGATATCGATCAATTTATTGAAGCGTTCAAGACCATTGCGAATGAGGCCAAAGAAAACCCGGACCTGCTGCATGATGCACCAAAAAGCTGCAAGGTAAAAAGACTGGATGAAGTAACTGCGGCGCGAAAGCCCTGCCTGACAGGATGAGAATAGAATATCAGGGATCCCCTTAGGCGTAGTTCCTTAGTTGTAATTTTTGTGCTTTTTGTGGCAAAAAAATGCTTAGCCAATTAAGTGTGAAGTGATCTAAAGTGATCTAAAGTGCCTAAAGTTAAGTAATACTGCCAATTTGTATAAAAACCGGAGCGTAGCGACTCATTAACTTTAGCTCACTTGTAACTTTTCCGGTTTATCCGGGTTAGCTTAACATGCCATATTTCAAAACAAAAGACGGATGTTCTATTTACTATGAAACGCAAGGGTTTGAATCATCCAAGCCGGTAGTTGCTTTTCTGAACGGAACCATGCAGAATACCGTATATTGGAAAACACATTCTCTGGCCTTCAAAGATCGGTTCCGGGTGCTCATGTACGATGCCAGGGCCCAGGGAAAAAGCGATTTGGGTGAAGAAAAATTATCCCTGGAGGGACACGCCAAGGATTTCTCCGAATTACTCAAACATATAGGGGTTGAAAAGGCGCATCTTATCGGACTGAGCCACGGGGCGAACGTAGCACTTGCCTATGCCGCTCATTCACCGGAAGGTGTTGATCGGCTTGTATTGTGCAGTGCCAGTGCAAGGCAGACCTGTCGCACCATGCTGATTCTAAGGTCATGGGTTAAAATATTAAAGTGTTCCGATCTTGAGACTCTGGCATGGGTTTTACTCCCAGTTGCTTTCGGGGAAAACTTTTTGAATCAACAACAAAGAAACCTGGACAATATGGTAAAAGCCATAGTCAAACGAAATAAAAAACAAGCGCTCATTGCCCATCTCGAGGCAATACCCCCATTGTCCCAAATCGCACAAAATGTCCATTGCCCAGTCCTGGTTCTTTCGGGCTCCGATGATCTGCTCGTAAACGAATCAGACGCCAAACAACTGGCCATGGTTTGTGGCGGACGGTATGACCACTTCACGGGAATCGGCCATTCTATTCCGGCTGAAGCCCCGGAGTTATTTAATAAAACGGTATTGCAATTTTTGAGGTAAAGAATACTGCTCCATAGGAACAGGCTTTGTTTTATCCCAAGAGGAGATTTGCTTTGTTGGAAATTCAAAAATCACAAATATCAAATCACAAATATCAAAAAAATTCCAATGACCGAAATTCGAAAATCCAAACAATGTCTCTTCATGGAAGGTTTTGGTCATTGAATATTGGAATTTGAGATTTGTTTGTAATTTGGTGCTTGTAATTTGAGATTTTAGACACAAAACTCCAAGGCAGAGCCGGAGAACTCTGATTTGGCCCACATGATCAGGTTCCCAAGATTAAATAAATATGTCAATTTGCCAGAACCCAATACAAAACGCTCGAGACCAGGCGACGGATCGAAAATGGCTCTGTATCGAGCTGCCCGCCACAGAGTACAAGGAGGCATGGCATCTGCAGGGTAGTATTGTAGATGCAAAATATAATAAGATTCTCCATAAAAACGTCGTGTTGTTATTGGAACACCCTCCTGTTTTTACCTTGGGCCGCCGGGGGGGATTGAACAACCTATCGGTGTCCGAAAATTTTCTTGAAAAAGCCGCCATTCCGGTAATCCAAGTGGAACGGGGCGGCAATATTACTTTTCACGGACCCGGCCAACTGGTCATGTATCCCATCATTAATCTGCAAGCCGCTAACCTGAGCGTCATCCATTATGTTGAAAATCTCGAAGAGGTTATGATTCGAACTGCTGCAGACTGGGAAATCAAGGCGGTACGGAATTCTCTTAACAGAGGCGTGTGGGTCGGCCACAATAAACTGGGGAGCATCGGAATAGCTATTCGGCGGGGTATTTGTTTTCATGGCATGGCATTAAACGTCAACACCTCACTGGAACCTTTCCAGTGGATAAATCCCTGCGGTCTTCAAAATACCGGAATAACCTCTATGGAACGTGAACTTTCCCTCAACGTATCCATAAAGCGAGTACGCGAGAGGGTAAAGCACCATCTGGAAGCGGTTTTTAAAGTCACACTGATTATGACAAGCCTTAAGAAATTGAAGATAGATGAATCAAAATCAAACACATAAACAGCGGGTAGCAAAACCACCCTGGCTAAAACGGCGTCTTCCAACAGGACCCGCCTATGAAAAAGTGAGGGCTCTGCTGAGTAAAAGCCGGCTTCACACGGTTTGCCAGGAAGCCCGATGCCCCAACCTCTGGGAATGCTTTTCCCGGCAGACTTCAACCTTTCTGATTATGGGGCCCTGCTGCACGAGGAACTGCCGTTTCTGCAACGTAGCCCACGCACGACCGTCAGGGCCGCCCGACTCCGGAGAACCGGTCAGGGTGGCCAAGGCCGTACAAAGCCTGGGATTGAGCTATGTGGTCATAACCTCCGTCACACGGGACGATCTTCCTGACGGCGGGGCCGGTCTTTTTGCAAAAACAATTAAAGAAATCAGCGAAAGAATGCCCCATACGCTTATGGAGGTTTTGATCCCGGATTTTCAAGGGAATAAAGATGCGCTCCAGACGGTTGTGGAGGCTCATCCCCATGTTTTGAATCATAATCTTGAAACGGTCCCGCGTCTTTATCCTCGGGTTCGGCCAGAAGCCGACTATGATCGCTCGCTTGGACTATTAAAACAGGTTAAGCAATACGACTCTTTCATTCCCACTAAATCAGGCCTCATGCTCGGACTGGGAGAATTTCCCGAAGAAATCGAAAAGACACTGCAGGACCTTCTTGACGCGAAGTGTAGCATCCTGACGCTTGGCCAATATCTTCAGCCCACAAGGGAACACTTAAAAGTTGAACGCTTTATTCCTCCCGAAGAATTTGATGACTGGAAGAAGATGGCTCTTAAAATGGGTTTTTCTGAAGTTGCCAGCGGCCCGCTGGTGCGCAGCTCTTATCGTGCCAAAGATCTCTACCAGAGCCTGACCCGGACAAGCCGGAACCAAAAAGTTTTGCCATAAAAAGCACACAATTTATAACTAAGAAACTAACAAATAGCGGGATTAAATAACATCAAAGGCGGGTAACAATTATAAAGTATGCCAAAATATCCTATGGTTTTAGATCGGCAATCATTTCCTTTATGATTGATATCACATTGCGCCCCCTCTCACGGGCTATTCGATGGGCATCTTCAACAATCCCAGCCGCATGTTTTTCAAGTTCAATCCGTGACGGAATAGGCAGATTTCTTCTCTCGTATTGCCAGGTTAAAAACCGTATTGCCAGCCGTTTCTGTTGTTCCTTTATAAATCCCATTTAAAAACCATCACCAAAATAAATAAAAAGATAAATATATTTGCCACAAAGGCACCAAGACACAAAGGTGAACCTTAGAAATATCAGTCCTCCTGACCAACCTTGTGTACTTTTATTATATTCGTGCTACCTTTCCTTAAGCCAAGGCCTGTGACAATTATCACAAGATCGTCCTTTTTGATCAATTTCTTGTTAATAAGAATTCTTTCTGCTGCTTCAATAATCTTTTTGTTATCATCAATGTCGGAGATAAATGAAGGCGCTAAACCCCAGACAAGGGAGAGTCGATTATAAACACTCATGGAAGATGTAAAGGAATAAACAGGCATAGAAGGCCTATGTTTTGAGATAAACTTCGATGTGTTACCTGATATTGAAAATGCAATAATAGCTTTACCGCTAACTTCATGGAGTATATCTACGGCAGATTTTGCCACGGCATGAGTTACCAGTTCGTCCGAATCTTTTTCATATTGGAGATTATACTTCATAAATTCTGATCTTTCAGCCTCGACAGCAATCCTTTTCATCATCTGTACTGCCTTGACAGGGTATTTCCCTGATGCGGTTTCTTCCGAGAGCATTATGGCATCGGTGCCGTCAAAGATGGCGTTGGCCACATCCGATGCTTCAGCTCTGGTTGGAATCGGATTAATGGTCATGGTTTCCAGCATCTGAGTAGCCGTTATTACCGGCTTGTTTGCAATAATAGCTTTATGTATTATATGTTTCTGGATGTTTGGAACCTTTTCAGGTTTCATTTCAACACCCAGATCTCCCCTGGCAACCATAATAGCATCAGTAACTTTTAGTATTTTGTCTATATTATCTACCGCTTCCGGCTTTTCAATCTTTGCAACGACCGGGATATCGGCACCTTTCTTTTTAATTAAAGCCTTAATCTGTTTAAGATCATCTGCACTCCTGACAAAAGAAAGGGCCAGATAATCCACACCAACCTGAATCCCGAAGTTAAGATCTCTTTTGTCTTTTTCAGTTAAACACGGAGTCGAAACATTAACGCCTGGAAGATTTATGCCCTTGTTTTCTTTTAAAAGTCCTCCGTTGATAACCTTACAGGTCACCGTATCATCGCTGATAGATATAACCTGTAATTCCATAAGACCGTCGTCTATGAGTATTTTATCTCCTTTTGTCACATCCGCCGGAAGTCCGTTATAGGTAGTCGAAACCACATCTACTGTCCCTGTAACCTTTTTGGTTGTGATACTGATCGTATTGTTCTTTTTCAGTAAAACCGCCTTTCCATCCTTTAATTTCCCTGTTCTTATTTTAGGGCCTTGAAGATCAAGCATTATTGCCACAGGTCTATTCATCTCTCTGGAAAGGGATCGGATAGTATTTATAACTTCCTCATGTTCTTTATGCTTTCCGTGAGAAAAATTAAGTCTTGCTACATTCATCCCGGAAAAGATAAGCTTTTCAAGTACGAGTCTGGTATTGGATGAAGGTCCGATGGTTGCTATTATCTTTGTCTTGTTAGTCATTATTTATCGTCCTGTTATATTTTTCTACTTTTGGCAAATAAAAAATATCGCTTTTTCGAGTATCAACCTGTGGCTCTGCCCCGTGGATTTAAGGCGCAGATCTGCTTGACTCAATGACTCAAAAACAGCAATAAGTTCATCCATAGTAAACCGTTCAGACTTTAGGAGCATTTGGTAAACCGGATATGGATTTTTAGTATTTTTTGCAACAACAAGATCCGTAACCGGCCTGCTTTTCTTTTTTGAACCTTTTTTTTTTAATCGTTGATTATCTTTTCCCGTACCTTTTGAAAGCATTCGGTCCCACGTTTCAAACTGGCCCAAAATATCAGCATCATAAGCCTGGATAGAGGGCATGATTCTGCTTTTAAATTCGTTGAACTGGATGCCTCCATGCCATTCCCGACCATGGGGACTTTCAACAAAACCCTTGACCAGCACCAGCCTGCGAATCTGATTTGTTATTGCGGCAAGAACCTGAAGGGGATGAAGATCATCTGCAAGAAGCGTATCCAGAAAAAAGAGCGATTTTTCTATGTTTCTTTCTAAAACGGCATTTGTTAAATCGTATATTGGGTCCTTTTTTGTACGCTTTAATACAGACTTGACATCGTGGTTTGTTATATTTTTTCTATCTCCCACATAACTGATCAGTTTCTGAAGGTTATTTGAAAATGTCCGGAGGTCAAAACCGGTCATTTCATACAGGGCCATGTATGCATTCTTATCCATTTGCTTCCCGAATTGATCTAGGATTTCATTCATCCTTTCTGAAAGAACCGCTTCCTGCGCCATCCTGTCCGCCCGGCGATCCCCTTTGGGGACGGAACAGTCGATGATCATCCCCTGCTCCCGTATGGTTTTAAAAAGTTTCCGGCGCTTATCCACCATATCTGTGGTAATAATAAGGTAGTTCCCTTTTGGGAATCCTTTTTCAACAGCTTTTTGCAAAAAAGCGGCATTATCTTCTTCAGAACCAATGGCAAGGCTTTTTTCTATACAAAACCTAACGATTTTATCAATCCATTCGTCATCACCGAAACGGTCAATATCGAATTTAATCGTTTTGCTTCTATTTGCCTTACTCACATCATCGTATGAAAGATTTAAAAGACCCATAAGACTTAGCAAATATTTTGCACCCTTTTTAATATCATCAGTATCATATGCTTCTTTCGCCTTTTCAAGAAGCCTGTCTTGATCCTGTTTTGAATAGAATATTTTAGAATCACAAATTGCAACAACCTTCGTAGCCGACAAAAGCGAATATGTGTTTGACCGCTCGATGGCTTCTTTAATATTTTCATTTGTGCCCTCAACCGGTTCATAGCCAAGACTTCTTTGATCCGCAGGTATCAATGCATGCACGAGTGCCTCAAGTGAATTTTTATATAGCAGTTCCTGGCCGTAAATAAGATACACCGGTGCAAAATCTCCGGCTTTCCGGTCTTCCAAATAATTGTTAAGCTCTCTGTAATTTATTTCGGGCATAGGTTGCAATTGAATATTTATGGTTGAAAGTTGAATTATATCTGATAGATCGTGGAGTATTATTCATGGAGCGGTTGAATGAATAATACTCCCCGATTTCTCAATTATATCTAAAGCTCATTTCATTTTTAAATCGATTTTTTTTAAAGCACTGAACTGTAAATCACTCCGGCATCTTTTTGAAGATAAGATGGAATAAATATATAGCAATTCCCACAGTGATTGCACTATCTGCGACATTAAAAGCAGGCCAATGATAATGCCCGATATAAAAATCTAAAAAGTCTACTACCTTTCCGAAACGAATTCTGTCAATAAGGTTGCCAAAGGCTCCTCCTAAAATTAGAGCAAAACATGCGGAAAGCAGGGAATGTTTCTTGGGTGTATTTTTATATAGATAGAATAACATACAGATGGCCGATGATGAGATCAAAAGAAAAAACAAGTTACGCAGACCAGAGCTTTTATTTGCCATGAATCCAAAGGCGCCGCCCGGGTTTTGAATATGAGTAATGCTGAAGAAACCGGGTATAACTTCAATTGAGTGGTAAAGCAGAACCGTGTTCTGAATTACGGCCTTTGTTATCTGATCAAATATAATTACCAAACCGGCGGTGACGGCAAGCTTTAGGTATTTATTATGCTTAACAGCAAACCCCCCTGGAGAAAAAAGACTCGAACACACTTTTACAATACTCCTTATAAGAAAATCGCAAATCTTCAATCTTCAATCTTCAATTCCTTTAGGCAATTCTGACACCGACTGCAAATCGTCGAATGTTCTGAACTTTCTCCAATAGACGCGTCATATATCCAGCACCTTTCGCACTTTTCACCGGTTGCCGGTTCAACGAGAATCGACAGGTTGTCGATATCCTGGCTCTCAAAAGCGCCGGCAGGGTTCCCCCCATTAACCAGAGATGCTCCTGAAACAATAAATATGGTGCTTAATTCATTTTCATATGGGCAAAGTATATCATACAGATCATTATCCGTATAAAGGGTAACAACGGCATCAAGGGAATGACCAATTAGCTTTTTAACTCTGGCTTCTTCAAGGGCCTTTGTAACATCGCCGCGCACCTCAAGGATTCGTTTCCACTTTTTTGCCAGTTTTTGATCCTTCCATGCTTCATTTACTTCAGGAAGAGATGTCAAGTGAACACTCGGCTCATTTTCTTTAGTTCCCGGCATAAAGCTCCATATCTCTTCTGCGGTAAAGGCAAGTATTGGCGCCATAATCCTTGTCATGGAGTCCAACAGAATGTGAATGACGGTCTGTGCGCTTCTTCTGCCTGCCGATTCAGGCGGTGATGTATATAACCTGTCCTTAAGAATATCGAGGTAGAACGCTGAAAGATCGACAATGCAATAATTGTAAAGGGTATGGTAGATAATGTGAAACTCATAGGTATCATAGGCTTTGAGTGTCAGCTCAATCACCTCTTGAAGCCGGTGCAGCGCAAACCTGTCGATTTCAGGCAAAGAGCCATAGGGAACGGCATCTTTTCCAGGATCGAAGTCATATAGATTGCCGAGCATGAATCTGCTTGTATTTCTAATTCTCCGGTAGGCATCGCTCAACTGTTTCAAGATGTTTTCGGAAATACGAATGTCATCCCGGTAATCAGATGCCGAAACCCAGAGACGGAGAATTTCCGCCCCGTGCTTTTTGATCACCTCATCAGGAGCAACAACATTTCCTACAGACTTGGACATCTTTTTGCCTTGTGCATCCACAACAAACCCATGGGTCAATACCGATTTAAACGGGGCCGCCCCCCGTGTACCCACAGCCGTGAGGAGGGAGCTGTGAAACCATCCCCTGTGCTGATCGCTCCCCTCAAGGTAAAGATCGGCGGGCCATTTCAGACCGGTGCGCTTTTCAAGTACCGCAGCGTGGCTCACACCGGAATCAAACCATACATCCAGTATATCATCTTCTTTAACAAATGTTGTATGACCACACTGACCGCAGACGGTATCTTCGGGTAGAAATTCTTTTGCATCTTTTTCAAACCAGATGTCCGCGCCATGCTCTTTAAATTTTGTATATATTCGATCTATTATTTCCTGGTTTATATGTAAGGCGCCGCACTTTTCACAATAAAAAATCGCTATGGGAACTCCCCAGACACGCTGCCGGGATACGCACCAGTCCGGTCTGTTTTCAATCATTCCGTAGATTCTTTCTCTTCCCCAGTGCGGTATCCAGGTGACCTTATCGATCTCTTCAAGTGATTTTTTTCTTAAGCCTGTCTTGTCCATGGAAATAAACCACTGGGGAGTAGCCCTGAAAATTACAGGCTTTTTACATCGCCAGCAATGGGGATAAGAATGTTCCATTGTCTCCTGAACAACAAGGAGGTCATTTTCCCGCAGCCGGGCGATGATATCCGAATTGGCCTTGAAAACAAATTGACCGCTGAAATAATCAACTTCTTCTGTAAAACACCCCCTGTCATCTACCGGTGAATAAGCATCCAGATCATACAAAAGGCCCACCTCATAGTCTTCACGTCCATGACCGGGAGCAGTATGAACACAGCCGGTGCCGGCATCCAGAGTTACATGGGAACCCAGGATAATTATGGATTTGCGATCATATAATGGATGGAGACATTTCTTTCGCTCAAGACGGTCCGCTCCAATTTCGGCAAGTATGGAGAAATCTGAAAAACCAAAGGTTTTCATACAGCTTTCCACAAGTTCCCTTGCCAGAATCAGCACATCGCCATTTTTCGTATCAACTGCCGCATAAATAATATCCGGATGAAGCGCTAGGGCAAGGTTTGCCGGAATGGTCCAGGGTGTTGTTGTCCATACGACGACAAAAACCTTTTTATCCGTCAGGCCGGGAATCTCGGCGCTCAAATCGTCTTTCAAGGGGAATTTTACGAAAATCGACGGTGATGATTCATCATGATATTCTATCTCGGCCTCAGCAAGGGCTGTTTTGCAGCTGCAGCACCAGTAGATCGGCTTTTTGCTTCTGAAAAGGCTCCCCTGAGATGCAAATTTACCACATTCACGGGCAATGGTGGCTTCATATTCGTAGTTCATGGTCAAATATGGATCCTCCCATTCGCCCATCACACCCAGGCGCTTGAATTCTTCACGTTGAATATCGACATATTTTTCAGCGTAAATGCGGCATAATTTTCTAATCTGGGCCTGGGACATTTCTAATTTCTTTTTGCCCAGCTCTTTTTCAACATTGTGTTCCACCGGAAGCCCGTGACAATCCCATCCCGGCACGTAAACGGCATCATAACCGGACATTTGTCGCGAACGAATAATAATATCCTTCAAGATCTTGTTGAGTGCCGTGCCGATATGGATATGACCGTTTGCGTAAGGGGGTCCGTCGTGCAGTATAAATTTTTCACGGCCTTTGGACGCCTGTCTGATTTTTTCGTATAAACCGTCCTCATCCCAGGTTTTGAGCTGTCCGGGTTCCCGCTTGGCAAGACTGGCTTTCATGGGAAATTTTGTGCTGGGAAGGTTGAGAGTTTTTTTATAGTCCATACATCCTCCAAATTCGGATTTTAATCGAGCTGAAATTCAATGCCGTGAATCTGAGTAAAAAGGAAGCATCCGCCATTGTCTTATGAAATCCCCCTGCCCTCCTATGAAAATAGGGATAGATAGGAAAGTCACCCTTTTTTAAAGGGGGATTTAGGGGGGATTTTGACGCTGGCAACAAAATCAGTAGTGCTTCTGTCAAAAATTGCGGATGCACCCAATCAAAATTGACATTAAGGGCTCACTCAAAAATAATTAAATTATAATCTTTGGTGTCTTTGTGTCTTTGTGGCTGAACGTTTACTTTTTTTTTAAACATGACCTGGTTCTAATATACGCCAAGATCTTTAAGGACTGCATTGATACCCAGTTTCTTGACTTTCAATCTCAGAAACTCGGCAATAGTCGGTTGATACGCTTTTACTTTAAGATACATCTTGGCTTCCGAGGGGATTTGGCTTCCTTTCTTATTGTTGCACGACTTACAGCAGGAAACACAGTTTTCGAAATCTGTTTTACCTCTCCTGGATTTGGGAATTATATGGTCAATTGTTAATTTTCTTTTTTCACCGCCGCAATAAGCACATTTGAATCCGTCCCGAATAAGGACGTTCTTTTTGCTAAAAGGGACCCTGTTTATATAAAGTGTTCTGATAAGCTTTATCAACCTCATTACCGCAGGAACTTTGACTGCAAGCCCTTCAGCGGTTCTGATTAATCTTTCGGAATTCCTTAAAACATGAACTTTGCCCTTTGAAATCAGGCACATTGCCCTTTTCCAGTTTACAACATTCAGAAAAGAATAGTCGGCATTTAACAAAACACATTGATTCATTTTTTTATATCCTGATCGATTATTTCACAGCCCTATATCCTATTTTATAAAACAAATCAATACATCTTTAACATCCGTATTTTGTTTGTTTTGATTTTAAAACCGTGGGTTAGGATACCCTCTCCATACCGCTCAAACATTGCACGCACGCTCTTTCTTCCCTAAATCGTAGTAGGCGGCCCCCCGGTTGGTGTAGACTACGGCATCCTTTGGGTCAGGACCAATAACCTGGTTATAATCCTGAATGGCTTTTTCGTATTCCCTTTTATAGTCTGCTTTTTTTTCGCCTCTCTTTGTAAGAAAGCTCTATTTTTTCTATTATGGCATCGGTCACAAAATCCAGGACAGTTATTTTTTTTTCAGCACAAAAGACCTCTACTCTTTTAATTAACTCTTTCCGTAGACTAATGTTGAGCGTTTTAGTTTCTGTATTCTCCATTGTCGGTTTTTTTTCCATGTTTATCCTTTTCATGCAGATTTTAGGTTGAAATAGATGTCGGGTATGGTGTCGTACAATTTTACACCCACTCCCTCCGGGTCGACCCTTACAATTTTGTCTATTATTTTTACAGTAACTTTTAAATCAAGATGAAAAAAAGTTATTAAAAGTTCTTCGTTAATGGATAATAAGGTTTCAGTGGTAGAGCTGCTTGTGTATACATGCCATAGTTCTTGATATGAATCAATATAATTTTGCTATTTGACACACAGGCAGGTTTCCTCTATATTCTGTGAATAAAAAATGATGAACGTACAACATCAAATATTTAATGGAAAAAGATGAGGAATGCGGTGCAACGCAGAAGTTGGCCTTTTTACAAAACCGTCAAGATTTGACCAAGGGAAAGATATTGATAAAAACGCAAACGAACCTGGAATTATGCAGACACAAATCCACACCAAGATTAATCTTTCATTTGACACACAAGCCGCTTTTTTCTATAATTATTTATCTTAAAATAATAACCTCTTGAGAAAACACATGAAATCAGTACTAACGATGATTGCTGCCCTAGTTCTCTTCATATTCCAAGTCGGAGAGGCTCAGGCCGCCAACCTCAAATATGTGAGAACCGCCAAACACCATAATTTTACAAGAATTGTGTTCGAATTTGAGAGCCCTGCTCGATTTAACGATCCTGTAATTGATGGTGAGGGGAAATTTTCCATGGTTTTCCCTGACAGCACAACGGTTCTGCCCCCACAAATTCTTTATAAGAAAACCCGAATTCAGCCTGTTCATTCCATTGAACTTATTCAAAAGGGGACTCTTTTGACAGCCGGCATTAAACTCACTTTCCCCTATTTCAAGCTAAAGACTTTTTCTCTTCCCGGTCCCGACCGCGTTGTTATCGATGCATACTTAATGACTCAACCGCCTGAGAAGGACGTGCCGGGGGAGTCTTTGCATGCCGGGCCTTCATCGAAAGATTTGAAGGGCCCTGAAACAAAAAAGCCAAAGGTTATCCCGGAGAAGTCTCCAGTAAAAGAAACAAAAGTCCATGCCTCTCCCATAAGGACTCAGAGCGCACCGGCCGAAAAGGCAACGCAGGTACAGCAAAAACAGGCTGAATCACTACCTTCTACCGGGGAAAACTACAATCTTCAGACATATATGCTGGTCCTGTTAAATCTTCTTACAATTGTTATTATTCTGTTGCTTGGTTTCAATATGTTGAAAAAAAAGTCCGGCATCGATTCAGAACATCTCGGCAATATTCCCGACTCTCTGAAAACAGGAGATGAAAGTATTGCAGCCATAGATGCCATGATTAACAAAGAATTTAAAAAGCATGATTAATCCTAACCCTGATAAACCGGAAAAGTTTGAAGTGATCTAACTGCCTGTGACAATATGACTGATAAATACCAGACAGAAATAATTGTTGGCCTTTCGGACGGGGAAAAAAAAGACCTTGAAAAATTGATAACCGAGTTCAGAGAAAAGGAGTCTTCGGCGCCACCGGATCAATCTGCCGAAGATGTTCATAATCAGATCAAATCCATGAGTACAAAACTTGCACAATTTGGTGATGTTTTACTGAATTTCGATATTAAGATGAAGTCATTTTACCAAATATTACTACTCTCCTATAAAAAAAGCGAGATAATGAACCAGCGTATAGATACAATTATAGAGATCATGAAAGACCGAAAAAACCTTTAGCCCTTAGTGCTCTAATTCGTAAATTCGATTACGTGTTTTTATCAAGACAACTAACCCGTATAAGTTGAATTCTAAAAGTTTGAAGTTTGAAATGCCTAAAGTGAGCTAAAGTTAAGGAATGCGCTTTCAGCGCGAACAATTATTATTAAAATTAATAGAATACCTTAACTTTAGGCACTTTAGTTCACTTTAGGCATTTTACACTTTTGCACACATAGAATGAATAAACCAAGTTATAAATGCGTTACCGTATTTATGAGGATATGTACTCAGGGTCAGTTAGTCGGAAGGTGAGCTATGAACGACAGAATTAACATGCATAACAGCGTTGCAAATCGTATTATTGACGGGTCTATCACCATCGACTCTCTCACAGAATTTAAAAACCTGCTAAAGGTTTTCCCAAATGATCCGCGACTCCATAGAGTCTTTGCAGACTTTCTGGCACAAGATAAATCGTATGACGCTGTCGATGCATACAGAATATCGGCCAACCTTTTTATCCAGACGGGCCAGACGCTACAGGCAATCGTTTCCAAAATCTTTGAGTGGCGCCTCGCTAAGCCATCCCATCAGGAAGAACAGGCATTCTATTCAGACCTACATAAAGACAGTTCCCAAGAGGCTCCGGTACATAGTTTTTTTGCCAGCCTGTCATTTAAGCAGCTTATCGCTTTTATGAATGAGCTGACTCCCCGGTATTTTCCTGCACAAAGCACGGTGAAAAATTTCGGCGATCAGGAAAATGGTATCAGTTTCGTGGTTTCCGGGGCTCTGGAAGAAACTATCCACCATCATTTGGAAAAGGATGAAAAGGTCCGAAAAAAAACAAAGAAGGATCTTATAGAAAACGACTTTTTTGGTGATATTTATCCATTTGATGAGGAAAAAGTATCTCAATCAGATATTAAAACGATCACTCGCGTTGAATTGGCCAAAATCTCCAAATCTATGCTGATAAAAGTTTGCAGAGAATACCCTGATATCGGGCCTCTGGTTGATCGTCTCTACGAAGCCCGTTTGAAATCGGATGAAAAAGAATTTTCGAAAATGGTTCGAAAAACAGTCAGGCACCAGCTCCCCACACAGATAAATCTTAAGATTTTCCAGGATCATGGCGGGAAAGCCCCTTTGGAGATCACCGGATTCACGGATAATATTTCCTTAGGGGGAGCATGTGTGGTTTTGGGTGCGAAATATCAGGTCGGTCGTTCTTCTAACCTGACCGGAAGAAATGTTAAAATCCAGATGTGTTTACCGATAGAATCTATTACGCTTAATATTTTGGGCACTATTGTCTGGGGCAAGGATGTTACCCTCGAAGGAAAAACAACAGCCATCGTCGGTATCCAGTTCAAAGAGATGACTGATGCTGACCGCGGGCTGCTAAAGGATTACTGTTTTGGGTCCGAGGGAGAGCAAAACCTTATATGGAGTTTATGGAATTTACTTTTGGAAAAGCAGTAACTACAAGGTGACAAGTGATAGAAGAACAAAATACTAGCGGGAAACCAACACCGCAGATATGGGCCATAGGCGGAGGCAAGGGTGGAGCCGGAAAGAGTGTTGTTAGTACCATCCTGGCTTTTTGGCTTGCCCGGATGGGCAAACGAACTGTCCTTGTGGACTTAGATTTGGGCGGAGCCAACCAGCACACCCTCTTGGGCATTAAAAATCCATTAAAAACTCTTAACGATTTTATTACAAGAAAATTTGCAACATTAGAGGATATTTGTATCGATACCGAGGCTCAAAACCTTCGACTTATCAGCGGTGCCAGTGACGTTCTTTCCCTGGCCAACCCCCACTTTAGCCAAAAGGTGAAACTTATTAATCACTTGTCAAGAATAGATGCCGACTATGTGATGCTCGATCTTGGCGCCGGGACTTCTTTTAATGTTCTCGATTTCTTTCTTGCCGCTAACAATAAAATTGTCGTCCTAACACCGGAACCGACATCGATTCAGAATGCATATATATTTATCCGAAATACTGTCTACCGAAGGTTAAGCCGTCTTTCCAGCAAAACCCCATCTCTCCAGGTTCTTATTAAAACAGCCATGGATCCAAAAAATGTCCTCAAAATCCGAACAGTCAAAGAGCTTCTTCAGTTTATTGAAGAGTCGGGCGGAAAAGATGTAATGGAAGTTTTAAAAAAAGAGATTGACAATATCCGGCTTACGGTAATTACCAACATGGCAAGGGATAACAAAGAAAAAAATGCAGGCCGTATTGTACAAACTGTTGCTGAAAAGTATTTAACCATACAATCCACAGAATTGTTTAGTGTGTCTTATGACAAGCAAAT
>RCNB010002498.1_pt1 | contig 16680 bp, 16 predicted proteins | sample 2041321 | NCBI WGS metagenome assembly RCNB01 (sample SAMN09708232, study PRJNA481090) | Marine sediment metagenome, whole genome shotgun sequencing project. | reverse complement strand
CATGGCCTGTGCCTTGCCAAGATAAGGTCCAGCCACCACAGGTTTTAGCAATGTTATCAGCACCATCACCGATTACCATAATCGTTTTCGTTGCATCTAATGGCAATATGCCACCGTTGTTCTTTAGTAAAACCATTGACTCGCGTACAGCTTGTCGCGCAATGGCTCTATTTTCAGGAAGGCCCAAAAGGCTTTCATCTCCTGCATTTTTACGCGTGCTTGGTGCCCCCTTGCTAAATATACCAAATGCAATTTTTACTCGCAGGATACGTCGCACGGCATCATCTAAGCGGGTCATGGGGATGGTGCCACTCTTCACATGTTTTAAGGTGCTTTCATATAAACCTTTCCAACTAGCGGGAGCCATATACATATCGAGGCCTGCGTTTAAAGCTTGTGGGCAATCGGTATTCGTACAACCGGGAACTTGACCGTGACCGTTCCAATCTCCAACAACAAAGCCGTTAAAACCGAGTCGACCCTTCAGCACATCAGTCAGCAGTTCTTTGTCGCCGTGCAGCTTCCTGCCTTGCCAGCTTGAGAAAGAGGCCATCACAGTTTGTACCCCCGCAGGTATGGCGCTGTAGTAAGCTGCGGCATGCACCTCTCGTAAATCTGCTTCGTTAATTTTGGCGTCACCTTGATCGACCCCATTTTCTGTCGCTCCGTCGCCTAGAAAGTGTTTGGCGCTAGATATGACGCGACCATCTCCCAAAAAATCTTCATCTCCAATATGACCCTGCAGACCATAGACAACGCGGTCCGCGTACGATTTAACAATCTCTGGGTCCTCAGAGAACCCTTCATAGCTTCTGCCCCAACGTAAGTCTTGTGGTATCGCTAAGGTTGGCGCAAAGGTCCAATCGTGACCAGATACTGTGAGTTCGTGAGCGGTCACTGCTGAAATTTTCTCAATTAAATCTGGGTTGCGCATAGCGCCAAGTCCAATGTTATGTGGAAAGACAATCGCGCCGCGCAGATTGGTGTGACCGTGTACTGCATCAATTCCCCAAATACTTGGGATGGCAATCTCAACACCTTCGCTGTCAATTGAGGCGTTATAATATTTATCAGCCATTGCTAACCATGTTTTGGTGTCGGCGTAGGGTAATGGTCCCGGCGCAGAATTACCGCCGCTGAGAACAGACCCTAGGCGATATTTTTTCACCTCTTCGGCAGTGATTGACTCGCTACCTGACCTACTTTTTGTTCCAAAGTTAGTTTAGGCAATATGGTATCTATTTGTGCTTCAATAGCTGGATCTAATGGTAGTGCTTTAATGATCGGCCAATCTTCCAGGTGAACTTGAGTCGTTGGCTTTAATTGAACCACCTTTGATTTATTTTGAGTGCAGCCCACAACAATAAGGGAGATAATACATAAAAGTGAAATAGATAAGAGTAAAGACTTGATAGCATGCATATGTAATTGTTTTTGCATAAAAAGTGTAAATCTATCTCAGTACGAGACACTCTGTCTTTTTATAGATAACGGTTAGTATATGAACAGTAGCAGATTTATATGTACCATTTTTCGGTTAAAAACAAAGATAGAAGAAAAGAGACAAACTTATAGTTTTGCTCTTAACAGCTATTTTTTTATATACTTTGTTAGCAAAAGCACTTTGTTAGCGGAATTGTTTAGTCACAATTTCCATATTATTTTCAATAAAAAACGTATCTTTAAGGATGAAAAAATCGGTTTTTAGTATAGCTCTTACTCTAGTTTTCTGCCTATCAAGTTCGATTGTGAACAGTCAAAACCTATCATCCGAAGAGGTGAAATCTAAAATAGTAAAATCATGGACTGCGACTGAAGTGGGTAGTCCCAATCAAGCAATGTTTCCGAAAGAGGATAAGGAGGAAATGGACTTTAAAGCTGATGGTACTTTACAAGTGATACAAGAATCAAAAATGATGGGTACCTTGAATATGGTGGCTAAATGGCATTTTGATGAGAAAATACAGCGATTGAATATGTCTATTGAGATGGAACATAGGAAGGAATCGCAAGAATTAGAAATCATAGAACTGACCGATACTCGGTTGGTATTGATGTCACGTAATAAACAAACGGCTTATATACCTTCAGAACTGGTTGTTGAGGAAGAAGCTACTACGGAGATAGTGGCCAACGGAGGTGCAACTGAGGAGATGCCTGATAGCGGAGTGGCTTTGAATCCAGATTCTTGGCAGGGCAGTTTAACGTATAATATTGTTTTTGTGGGAGATGGTGATGCTGATGTTGAACAAAAAGCTGGTGGAGTTATTACCCTAAGCATTGCAAATGGGGTCAAAATAATTACGAAATCAGAAAATGGTAATACTCTTATTTGGACTGTTACTAGTGATATGGAGATGGCTGGATTTATACACTATACAGTGGATTGTTCGGATCCCAAATTCTCTGGTGAAATCACTTTCCAAAATGGCGGTTTGCTGTTAGAAATGTATGAACCGTCCTACTCAAGTCTTCTTTTTATCAATAAATAGGTTTATTGCTTGCAACTTTTACCTAACTTGTAATATCATCATCTCTATGCACGTTTATCAGATTACGTGCCCGGATTAACTCACTTTTTAGTATTCTTTATCGAACACGATAAATCTACTTATTATTTCTTAAAGCATTCGCATTGCTTCAAGTAAAGAATATATAAATTTAGCTTTTGACTATTGTTGCCAGACAGAGTTTAATTTACACTTCTGACACGAAACAAATAAGTCAAATTTTTATGACTCATTTTTAACTGAAACGGAAAATTAAGTGGTTTAAGTGATAGTGTCTATTACTTCGTTAGGTCCGCAATTTCTTCTTGAGTTCTTTTCAGTGTTTCAGTAACCAAACGACTATAAACTTCTCCTATGCCATCAAAATGCATTGAAGTTATTTTCTCTTTTTTAAATGTTGCCAATAACAAGCTTCCTTTTGGAACTACAATTTCAGTCCCTCCGTATAATATTCCCTCTAAATATCCTTTCAATGGTCCCATTGGGGCATAATACTTTTTAGAGTCCTCATTATAAGGTACAGTATTGGGGCCTATTATCGATGTTGTGATTTTTTGTAGCGTTAAGACTTTTCCATTAAAACCCATGTGGTTTTCTATTACCAATACTGCATCTAAATCCATTTCTCCAGCTAGCTTTCCAACGGCTCTCCAAACCTTTGGGTCTGCATTAGAAACTACAACGTACTTGAGCTCATCAGGACACCCTTTAACATCGCTTAACCTTTTACCGCTAGCTCTTAATCTCATTGACATTTTCATTGTCCACTTGAATGATTTCGAGACTTCAAATATAGTTTCATTAAACAGCTTGGTTTTGACCTCATCTGTGAGGTATTCACTTGGTTCAATAATTGATGAGGGTGAATTCTGTATTTCTTGTTTAATTGATATTAAGGCAGCATCATACATAATATCAGCAAAAAATACTGACCCAGATTCAGTTATAGCACCGCTTATAATACTATTCCCACTTCTTGTTGAGTAAGTAGGTTGTATTAAAGAAAAACCAAGAATTCCAATTTTATCTAGTTTTGGTATTTCATCTGGAGATTTTGCTAATTTCTTGATATGATGAAGGGTAGTTGAAAATTGAATTTTTTTAAAGAACTTTTTATCTTCCATTTCAGACCAATCTTTAACCGTTTTTTGAGAAAATCCGTGAAAGCAAATAAATCCAAGAAGTAAAGTGATGGCAATTTTTTTCATTTGAGTAATTTTAATATTAGTTAATAGTAATAATTCTATTAAACTTCTTTATGATAAAAAATTTGGGATTTAATTTGATGTGTCTAAATTCACTTATAAATGTACATAAATATTTTTTGTAGTGAACTATTGTATTTGTTTTCAAGGCAATATGAAAATTCAGCCACTTCTAAAAAATCCTTTAAGAATTCATTTTGGTTCGATAATTCGAAGCTTTCCGCTACTACTTTAAATATGTTGAGAATGGGCAGTTTGGCTTTTCCAAATACATTGCTTTTAGATAGGTGGATGAGAATAGCATAAAACTCATATCCACCGCGGCGGATACTTGTTGAGGTCCAACTGGTTATTGTATGTTAATTCAATTTCAGCTTGGAGGTAAGGAAGTATTCCAAAGCCATATATGTTATTCCAAGAATTTTAGCCCCTTAATTTTCATTCATCGAATACTAAAATCGAACATCCAAATCGAGGATCAACCTGTTCGCCGTCTCTTTCGCTATCCCATAAGGTATTAATTGCACTACGCTATAATATTTCAGTTTCAAGCTTATGTTTTTGTCAACCATATATCCACCAACCAGCCCTATCCCTTGGAAGTTGCTAAACCTCCCATCGGGTGAACCATTAGCAGCGTAGCTCCATCTTCCCCAATGGTTTTGAGCCAAATAATCAATAACTGCGTATCGCTCGAGATAGGTGAAAGTTGCTTTAAAGCTCCAATCCCCTTTATCTTTATATTTTCCCAACCTTATCGCTGTAGTTAGCCCTTGTTTTTGATTTTTTAAGGCAGTAGGAATAGAATCATTGCGCCTATAATCCTGAAGGTTTACATAATAATCCACCTCAAGCTTCACAAGAGGTTTTTTTACTAATTCAACACTGGTTCCGAGATGCAAAATGGAATAGTCAAATACAAATGTTTCATTACCATCAGGGATATTCGGAACGTTCTTAAAAAAGTAAAAAGATGGAAATAGCGTGATACGATTGTCGAGCAGAGTTGTGGACATCTGGAAGCCTTGAAAGTAGCTGCCGTAGTCTTTAAGGGCATTGTTGTTGCTCAACAGAAAATATCCACCTCGCAGATCTACTTCACTAATGAATTTCGATGGGAGCTGAAAGCGCTTTTTCAAAAACAAGCCTTCGGGATATATAATGCTACTCCAGAACAATTCGTTTTGACTACGGAATGGATATGCATTTTTTCCAACCCAGAAGGTATAACCTTCCTTTTCAATTTTGAAATAAGCCTGCTCGAAACCTAAAGGCAATGTTCCAAATTCATTTCCCTCGCCCAAGGTTAGATGCGGATCTTGCTGCTTCGCTCTATAACCCGTTCTTATCCTCGTTCCAAAGGATGCCCAAGAGTTGAGGTCGTAGGTTAAACCTGCTCTTATACGATACCGAAAGCGTGTTCTATCTTGTCGGTAGGTATTATTAGATCTCCTCGAATTCCAATCCTGCTCACTTCGGAATCTTAAATCGGCATGAAAAGATAGCTTCGATGGAATGGTGTCTTTTTGAGCCTGTATGTTAGCGGATACAAGTATCAGAAAAAATAAGAGGTGTATCTTTTTCATAACGTATTTAGGTGTTATGTTTTATTGATCACAAAGGTCTTTGTTATGATTGGTTGCGTGAGTTATACCAAATTAATTTGAATGTTAAATTAGTATTAGCACCTCATATTTGATAGGATTTTAAATAAGAGTTCAGCATCCATAAAGTTTTTTCTGTTTGAGCAATGTAATCACTCATTAAACTTACAGTGCCTTCATCGTCTGCATTTGAAGCAAGAGACAGAATAACCCGTTCCTTTTTAATTAAAGTTGTGAAATTATTTACGATAATTTCAACTCCTTGCGCGCCATTAGTTATGTTTCTTTCTTCTTTAATCTCCGTGGTTTTGAGGTAATCAGAAAATGTATGCAATGGTTCTCCCTCGAGTGTTAAAATACGTTCCGCAATTTCATCTACTTTGATCACGGCATCGTCGTATAACTCTTCAAATTTTAGATGCAATTCAAAGAATTCTTTACCTTTTATATTCCAATGCAATCCTCTTAAATTCTGATAAAACAATTGATAGTTAGCTAATAAGTCGTTTAATTTGATAATTAATTGTTCAGCTTTTACCTTGTCTATTCCTATTAAATTTTTCATATTATTTGCTTTGTACAAAATTAAATTTATTCTCTATGAATAAGTCTGACATTAGTCAGTTTTGTATGAAACACAGCGGATAGTTATATGAAAAGTAGAGGAGTTTTAAGAACTAGTTTTTGAGATTAATACGACATATGAATGTTAAATTGGTATTATACCAATTTGGTTATGTAATGTCGTATTCCTAATTTGAATTATTTTTAGTTCAGATGAGATAGAAAATCTACGCATAGCCTTAGTTACGGGTTTATTTTATACTGAAATATGGGCTAAAAAGGAACAAATTATATGCGCCATTACATGTTCAAATTGGTATTAGTAAACAGAAATAGTTAACAAGACCATTGTAGTAATCAATAATATTAGAAAAAGTGGCATTATAAATTTTAGCCATTTATTGAAACCAATTTTGACAATTGCCAAAGCTGCTAAAATTAAACCTGTAGGATTGATTAAAAAGAATAAACCCATTCCATATTGATAGGTGTCAACTATTGTTTCTCTTCCTATATTAACTGTGTCGGCTAAGGGCGACATAATCGGCATGGTTAGAACTGCCATTCCTGACGATGATGGCATGAAAAAGGACAATCCACTATAAATAAAGAGCATGGCATTCGTAAATATGCCTTTGTTCATACCTTCCGTTATCGTGCTCGCGTGATATAAAATGGTATCGCTAATGAGACCATCTTCCATGAGAATAGTCACACCTCTGGCAATACCTACAATAAATGCTACGCTTAACAATTCAGCAGCGCCTTTCGCGAAGGTTTCAACAAAAATACTTTCTTTAATCTTGGCAATAAAGCCTATAATAATAGCACCAACAAGAAATGTTGCCGTCATTTCCACAAACCACCAATCTAAAAAGGAAACACCAACGATCATAACTACAAAGCACAAAGAAAACACAAGGATTATGAGTCTTAGTCGAGGTGTGAATTTCGCTGTTGTATTCATAGTTTTTAATCCAAACAGCTCCTCTAAAGCTTCTTTTTGGTCATAAACTAGGGACTTAGATGGATCGGCTTTTACGCGTTTTGCATAGCGAAGAATATAAAGAATGGTAATAGTTAAACAAAGCACCAGCATAATTAAGCGATTGTCGAGACCTGTTGTCCAACTTATTCCAGCGGCATCGGAAGCAATAATCGTAGCAAACGGATTTATAGTTGAGCACATCGACCCAATTGCTGAGCCAAGAAAAATGCAGGCAAGTCCAACCATCGCATCATACCGTGCTGCCATGAATACTGGAATTAAAATAGGGTAGAAGGCCATGGTTTCTTCAGCAAGACCAAAGGTTGTTCCCCCAGCAGCAATTAGCGTAGTTACCAAAATAATTAGAATATACTCTCTGCCCTTAAGTGTTTTGGCCATCCAGGATATTCCGGCGTCAAAGGCCCCAGTGAGATTCATGATACCAATTAAGCCGCCAATAATGAGGATTAAAAATATAATATCGGATGCTGCGATTATCCCTTTTATGGGTGATTTCGCTAAATCTGCTAGGCCTTGAGGTTTTGACTCAAGTTTTTTATAGGTATTAGGAATGCCAATAGGTTTATAAATATCACCATTTGTAAATTTTTCAATAGGTATTTTTATGTCGAGGGATTCTAAAGTTTCTTGCGTTGCAGGTAATTCGACCTGCTCTTCGAGGCTAGTTTTTGTAAATATATTAGTTGTGGAGTCGTAAGCCAGACTATCGTATTGACCTGCCGGTACTAACCAGGTTAAGACCGCGACAAATATAGCAATGAGGATGAGGATGGTTTGAGCGGTTGGAAATTTTAGTTTTTTCATCTATAATTTTTGTTATGGCATCTAAGTTAGTCAAAATGCAATAAAACCCGTAACTTACAGTAAATTAGATGCTAGGTGTAACATTTGTCACTGAGAGTTACTTAGTTGAATGATTATGTTTGTTGTATGGATTTGAAAAAAGGGTTAAAATTACTAACAGTATGTGCGCTTTGCGCTAGTATTTTTGCCGCAATTTATTTTCTATTGAAATAACCAATAAATAACTATAGAACTTATGAAAAAAAATATGGGCGGCGTAGACCGCAGTATCAGATTTGTTGTAGCAGCTGTAATCGGTCTTCTATACTGGCAAGGAATTATTGATGGGATGCTTGCCTATGTTTTAATCGCAGTAGCAGTAATATTCGTTATTACTAGCTTTGTTAGCTTTTGCCCATTGTACCGAATAGTGAATCTCAACACTTGTAAAGTGAAGCAATGAGAAGGAGAGATTCAGTCTTTATATGAATCACTTTTCTTCGCTTGAATCTTTATTAAAACCAGGGTGAATGAAATTGGGTGTTAAAGATATTATCTATGTAGGCATTCAATTCTTACTCTTTCTGGCATATCTCTATGATGTGCCTTTTTTGCATTTCACACTTCCATGTATTGTAAAAGAGATTTTTCTTATTATCTCACTTCTTGGAATTGTTATCGCGGTGCTTTCAATGATGCAATTGAATATCCATTTATCTCCATTTCCCAGTCCGAAGAAAGGATCGAGATTAGTTCAAAATGGCCTCTATAAATATGTTAGACACCCCATTTACTCGGGTGTTTTAATTATTCTTTTAGGATATGGTTTATATACTACCTCTTCGTATCGGTTGATTATTTCTCTTAGCTTATTAGTGCTTTTTTATTATAAATCCAGATATGAAGAAACGCGTCTTCAGCATACCTTTTCAGATTATAAAAGCTACCAGAAAACCACTGGACGCTTCTTTCCTAAATTTTAATTCATAATTGGTATTGCCTATGTAACATAAGTTGCTGCCTATTATATTTCCATAGAGTAATTTTATACCATTAAAAAAAGTAATAAATTATAATTATGAAAAATAATGGAGAATTAACGCAAGTTTATCCAATGCCCCGCATAGGTGACATGGCTCCCAACTTTGAAGCTGTAACGACTAAGGGTCCTGTAAAAGTGGCAAATTTTACAAAGGACAAATTATATCCCAACTTACTATAATATCTACATAAAGGCTACTGCTTAGTAACATTTGTTGCTGACACCATCCTGCTCTGTGATCTATTTTTGCATCAAATTAATTGGAAACATGAAAAAAATATTGGTAATCCTTTTTATTACAATCTCCTCCTTGTATTGCGATGCACAGGAACGGATACCTATTTCAAAACAAGAGGTCATTGCTAAGGTAATTGAGAACAACAATAAGCTAAAAATATTTGAACAAGACGTACTTGCTGCTAAAGGTGATTTTAATCAAACAAATGCGGTCTTCTTGCCAAACATTACAGCTTCCTATACAGGAATTGCAACAACAAATCCCTTGATGGCCTTTGGGTCAAAATTGAATCAAGGAATTCTAACGCAGAACGACTTTGATCCCAACATCCTGAATAATCCTTCACAAACTCAAAATTTTGCGACAATAATTGAAATCCAACAACCCCTTCTAAACCTTGATGGTATATACCAGCGTAGGGCAGCTAGATCAAAATTTAATGCCTCTGAATTTCAGCTTGACAGATCCAAAGAGTATCTCAACATAGAGGCCGAAAAAGCCTATATGCAATTGCAACTTGCTTATAAAACCATTACTGTTTTGGAAACTGCAAAAAAAGCGATTACTGAAAATCTTCGGTTAGCAGAAAATAGTTTTAAACAAGGCTACTTGCAAAAAGCCGATGTTCTAGCAGTTGAGGTGCGAGCTACCGAAGTGGAGAATCAATTACAATATGCAAGAAGCAATGTAGAAAACGCTTCCAACTACCTTTCAGTATTGATGAATGATACTTCATATAAGGTGTATTTGCCGTTGGATTCTCTACGACTTTATTCAGAAGAAATTTCAGTAGAAGACCTTTCAGAAAACAGAGCAGATCTACTGGCGATGCAAGCTGCTACTGATGCCTACGAACAAATGTACAAAGCCGATAAAATGACTTTTCTTCCGCGCTTAAACGCCTTTGGAAGCTATGAGTTGTATGATAATGAGATTTTTCAGGCAGGTGCCAATGGCTATTTGTTTGGCGCATCTCTAAGTTGGAATGTTTTGGAAGGTACTAAGCGCTTCGGAAAGACACAAAAAAGCAAAGCTGAATTTAAAAAATCAGAGTTCGAATACGATCAATACAAAGCTGAAAGTCAGATGGAACTAAACAGAGCAAAGCGCATGCTCCTAGACGCTAAAAACAACCTGAAGCTCACCGATCTTGCATTGCAACAATCGAAAGAAGCATTGCGCATACGAACGAATCGCTTTAAAGAAGGTTTGGAAAAGACCAGCGATTTATTGCTTGCTGAAACACAATTTTCACAGAAACAACTGGAATATTATAACACCATTTTTCAATACAATTACGCCTGGGTGTACGTACAATTTTTAACCAAGAAATAGAATAGTGCCTTATGAAAAATATATATTTAATCATCGCTTTTATAATTAGCACAGCGATTTTAAGCTGTGGCGATAAAACAGAGACCGTAGCTAAAAATATCGGTCCAACGGTTGAGGTAAAAGTTAATAGTGTCACCACCGAAAGTAATTCGTTTTTAACCGCGAGTGGAAAAATTGAAGCCGTTCAAAGTGCCAACTTGAGTACCCGAATGATGGGTTATGTAAACAAGGTACACGTAAAAGTTGGGGATAAAGTTCGCAAAGACCAATTGCTACTGAGTATTAATAATACCGAATTGTCTGCGAAAAGTGCGCAGGTGAATGCCGGAATTACTGAAGCAACTGTCGCCTATAGAAATGCCGAAAAAGATTATACGCGTTTTAAAAACTTGTTTGCAGACAATAGCGCTTCACAAAATGAGTTGGACGACGTGACAGCTCAGTTTGAAATGGCAAAAGCCCGATTAGAATCTGCCAAGCAAATGGAAAAAGAGGTAGGGTCACAATTCTCGTACGTAAATATTCGCGCTCCTTTTTCTGGGGTGATCACTAATAAATTTATTGACGAAGGCACTATGGCAAATCCGGGTGTTTCACTTATAGCAATGGAAGCTCCTGGGTTATTTGAAGTAACAGCTTCAGTACCTGAAAGTGAGATCTCACAGATTAAGTCTGGATCGAAAGTAACGGTTGTTGTAAAATCAATAAACGAATCAATTCAAGGGGAAGTCACTGAGGTTAGTACTTCGGCTAGAAATACAGGAGGTCAATATCTAGTGAAAGTGACTTTGGACAAGTCGAATGTCGCGGTGCTATCAGGAATGTATGCAACGGTGCAATTTCCTATAAACAGGAAGACGGAATCTATGGCAATCCTAGTTCCTAAGGATGCAATTGTTTTCAAGGGACAACTTTCAGGTCTTTACACGGTAAGTGAAAGCAATACTGCATTGTTACGATGGCTTCGCTTGGGTAGATCTTTTGGGGATCAAGTAGAAGTGCTTTCCGGACTTTCAGCAGAAGAATCCTATATCATTTCGTCTAACGGAAAACTATACAACGGAGTAAAAGTTTCTATTCAGTAATCATAAAAAACTATAAAATGAAAGAAGGATTAGCTGGAAAAATTGCTAAAAGCTTTATAAGTTCAAAGTTAACAGTGCTTCTCATGATTGTCTTTATGGTGATTGGAGTGTACAGTTCGTTTTTAATTCCGCGGGAAGAAGAACCGCAGATTGATGTACCAATGGCCGACATATTTGTGGGGTATCCAGGCGCTAGTCCGACCGAGGTAGAATCGCGTGTGATAAAACCATTGGAGAAACTTGTTTCCAATATTGAGGGTGTGGAATATGTCTATTCTACATCAATGAAGGAGCAGGGAATGGTCATCGTGCAGTTTTATGTGGGTGAAGATATTGAACGCTCTTTTGTGAAATTATACAATGAGATTAATAAGCATATGGACCAAATGCCTGAGGGAGTCACCGCCCCGCTGGTAAAAACACGTGCGATTGATGATGTCCCTATTCTGGGGCTCACACTATGGAGCGAAAATTATGATGACTATCAGCTGAAGCAGATTGCCCAAGAATTGACAGATGAAATTGAAAAGGTGACGGATGTTTCGGCAACGCAAAAAATAGGGGGTAGGAATAGACAACTTCGGGTTGTATTGGATAAAGATAAGCTCGGCGCGAGTGGCTTGGATTTTCTTTCAGTTGCGGAAATGATCAAGGCTAATAACCAACAAATGTCAGCCGGGAGTTTCGATAAAAATGACACTGAGTTTTTGATTAATACCGGAAAATTTCTCGAAACCATTGAAGATGTAGAGAATCTTGTGGTTGGTGTTCAGCAAAATCAGCCTATATATTTAAAGCAAATTGCAAGCATTCAGGACGGTCCCGAGATTTCAAAGAATTACGTCTCTTTGGGTTATGGACAGGCAAGTGAATCTGCCAGCCAGTTTGATTCGGAGTATCCTGCGGTAACTATTTCAGTAGCAAAGCGAAAAGGAGCAGATGCAATGAAGGTTACTGACGTTATCTTAGCGAAAGTTGAGCATCTACGTCAGAACTTAATCCCGGATGATGTTCACGTTGAGGTAACAAGAAACTATGGGGAAACTGCTTCTCAAAAAGTTTCTGAATTATTACTTCACCTTCTGGGTGCCATTTTCGCTGTGACTTTGGTTGTAATGTTAGCGATGGGTTGGCGTGGTGGCTTGGTTGTATTTCTCTCAGTGCCTATTACGTTTGCACTTACATTATTGAGTTATTACATTCTGGATTATACCCTAAACCGAATAACGTTGTTTGCCTTGGTATTTGTAACAGGTATTGTAGTGGATGATTCCATTATTATTGCCGAAAATATGCACAGGCACTTTAAAATGAAGCGATTGCCATTCAAGCAAGCCGCACTATATGCGATTAATGAAGTAGGTAACCCCACCATTTTAGCAACTTTCACCGTGATCGCATCCGTTTTACCTATGGCGTTTGTTTCAGGCCTAATGGGGCCTTATATGTCTCCTATGCCTATTGGAGCTTCCATAGCGATGCTGTTGTCTTTATTTGTGGCTCTTACCATTACGCCGTATTTAGGAGTGATATTCCTTCGTGAAAGGGATAAAAAAGGAAAAGCTCCGAAAGTACATAAGCCGCTGGAAGAAACTTTCATCTTTAGAATTTATGAGAAATTTGAAAAACCCCTTATCGAAAATCCGAAGAAACGATGGTTGTTTTTAGGGATTACATTTTTAATACTTATACTTTCCATGGGCTTGTTTTTTACAAAGTCGGTTGTTGTGAAAATGCTTCCTTTTGACAATAAGAATGAATTCCAAGTGGTCATTGATATGCCCGAAGGAACGACTTTGGAACGCACCGCGGTTGTTGCAAAAGAAGTTGGTCAATATATTGCAAACCAGCCACAGGTGGTAAACTATCAAACTTATATCGGGACTTCCGCACCTATAACATTTAACGGCTTAGTACGTCATTATGATTTGAGAGGCGGTAGCAATATGGCCGATATTCAAGTGAATTTAATAGATAAACACGATCGAAAGGCGCAGAGTCACGATATAGCAAGGGCGTTTCGTTCCAGAATTCAAGAGATTGGTTCAAAATTCGACGCAAATATAAAAATCGTGGAAGTGCCTCCCGGTCCTCCGGTATTTTCAACAATTGTTGCTGAAATATATGGGCCTGATTATAAAACCCAAATTGAAGTTGCGGACGCAGTACAAAATATTTTAAAAAATACAACCGATGTTGTCGATGTCGATTGGTTGGTGGAAGCAGATCAGATTGAATATGAGTTTATCATTGATAAACAAAAAGCAATGTTGTACGGTATAGCACCGAAGCAAATTGTCCACACCCTTAATATGGCTCTTTCAGAACGTCCCATCACCAATTTATATGATGAAGATGCTTCCACGCAAGTAGGTCTGATATTGGCCTTGGAGGAAAAGGAAAAATCTACGATTCAGGATATTTCACAATTAAAAATTCGATCGAAGACTGGAACAATGATTTCCGTAGGTGACTTAGTTGATGTTAATGAAAGGATTCGAGACAAAAGCATTTATCACAAGAATCAGAAACGAGTGGTGTATGTAATGGCGGATATGGCAGGGGAACTGGAAAGTCCGGTGTATTCAATCTTAGGAATGACGGATAAGTTAAACGCGATCGAATTGCCGGCTGGGTATTCGATGAATGAATTATATATAAAACAACCGGATTTTGAAGATAATTATACGGTGAAATGGGATGGGGAATGGCAAATTACTTTGGAAGTATTTAGAGATCTTGGAATGGCTTTTCTGGGTGTAATCGTCATAATTTACATGCTAATTGTAGGTTGGTTTCAAAACTTTAAAGCACCCTTGGTTATGATGGTAGCGATCCCACTTTCCTTAATTGGAATTATCCTAGGGCATTGGATGCTAGATGCATTCTTTACTGCTACCTCTTTTATTGGGATGATTGCCTTGGCGGGAATTATGGTTAGAAACTCGGTCCTGCTCATAGACTTTGTGAATTTAAGAGTAGCAGAAGGTGTTCCACTAAAAAGCGCAGTAATTGAAGCGGGTGCCGTTCGTACCACGCCAATTTTACTAACAGCAGGGACAGTGGTGATAGGTGCCTTTGTAATCCTTTTTGATCCAATTTTTCAAGGCCTGGCAATCTCCTTGATGGGGGGTACTATTGTATCGACTGTCCTAACATTATTGGTGGTGCCTCTTGTATATTACTTAATTGAACGCAAAAATCATTTATAATGAAACTACTAATTGTAACCGTTGTCGAGCAGTTTGAAAAAAATGTGCTCCAACTATTTAAAAAAGCAAATATTGAAAACTTCAGTAGTTCTGATATTGATGGATATCGAAATTCATCATCTTTCCTAACGAATTCCAGCTGGTTTCCCGCTGAAAAAGGAGGTGCAGAATCTGGGATGTTCTTTTCATTTACAAAAGATGAACAGATTGATTCATTTTTTAAACTTGCGGAAGAATTCAATAAAAACTTAGAGACTAATAACCCTATAAAAGCGGTTGTAGTTCCTATTGAAAAATATTTATAAACCTTAAAAACAAAACAAAATGATCAATAAATATATAAGAGCAATAGCAGGAATATTCATACTAATAAGTTTATTATTAGCGATATATGTAAATATAAACTGGCTTTGGTTTACTGCCTTTGTAGGAGCCAATTTGTTTCAGTCTTCTTTTACCGGATGGTGTCCTATGGAAACTTTTTTAAGAAAATTAGGCGTTAAATAATAGAAAATAATACTGTTATGAAATACAATATCTTTTCAAACAATGGGACTAAAAGCAAGGCTAGTAGTGGTGCATTTAAAGTCTATATTACCAAAAACTAACTATGAGCGGCAGTTAGAATTGTTCTAATACCAAATTGATAATATCAAGCGAAAACTCCATAATAAACTTATTGAATGTTTTTTTTATCAATGTGTAATATTTTCAAATTCTAGCCACTAACTAAGTATGGAATTAAACTTAGTAGATAAATTTATATTACTTGCATTAGACGATGACAAGGGAACCTTTGCAACAGAACCATTCGCCCTAACTTATGGGTTGGCAGGAGCGATCTTGTTAGAACTTTCTTTTAAAGAATATATTAGTATTGTTGACAAGAAAGTTGTTTTGAGAAGTCATAAACGAATTGGAGATCCATTTTTGGATACGTGTTTGATAAAGTTAACAGAGTCAAAGAAAAATAAAAGGCTTAGTTATTGGATTCAAACCTTTGGTAACAAAGAGCGTTCTATAAAAAAAGAGATATTAGACAAACTCATAAGAAAAGGGATATTAAATAAACGCGAGGAAAAATTTCTTTGGGTTTTTAACAATGATAAATTTCCGACAGTAAACTCGAAACCAGAAAATGAATTACGAAAAAGATTATTTGAAATTCTAGAGCAGCATAGTAAGCCTGAAGTTGATGAACTTATGCTAATTAGTCTTATAGATACCTGTAAATTAAATAGTTTCGTCTATGGTAAAGAGCGAGCCAATAAAATAAAAGGCAGAATAAAAGATGTCATAAAAGAGGCTGAAAGGAGTAGTTTAATTAGTGATACTATTAAAGAAGTTCAAATTACTATTCTAGCCATGATTGTTATGCTTATTACAACGACTACAGTTGCGACTACTTCTAGTAGTTAATGCCAATTTAACATTCAAATGTCGCATTAATTTATAATCCAATATCTATCTCAAGGTTAGAAAATAAGCTGCTTACTATTATTTCATTATAGACAAATTATAGTTATCTTAAATTTTACGTTTAAAGATATATCTAGTTATAAAAATTCCATTTCCGTCACCTTCACCAGCATCGCTTTCAACAGCACTTGTAACAAATACTAAATCCCACCCTTCAGCCAACATCATTGTTAACTTAGAAGAAATTAAAGCATCATTTGCCGCTATATTTTGAAAACGTATGCCTGATATGTTATAGAAGTTTAAGAGTTTTGTTTCTTCAAAATCTTTTACACGAACATCTTTTCGTTTTGATTTATTTCTGGAATTATCATCTTCGGTTTGCGATGAGCTAAATTCCTTATAGTCTCTTTCTGCATTTGTCGAGATAAGTCTAGACCTTCCTAAACCAAGTGGTACAATAGATTCTACACTTGTAATTACTTTTACTTCAAATTGCGGGTTAGCAGTTGTTGTTTCTTGGTTTTGAGCTTGTAGGCTTATTGTTGTGATTAACGCAAATATGCCTAATAAAATTACTTTTTTCATTATTGCTTTTTTAATTTGTTATTCATTAAATATACAGAAAAGACAAAAGAAAGGAATATCTATTCATCAGATTTAGGTTTTTGAAA
>RCNB010001325.1_pt1 | contig 16692 bp, 15 predicted proteins | sample 2041321 | NCBI WGS metagenome assembly RCNB01 (sample SAMN09708232, study PRJNA481090) | Marine sediment metagenome, whole genome shotgun sequencing project. | reverse complement strand
GTCTAAAGCTTCACCGTATATACTAACCTTAATTCTCTCTTTTGTTCTTTCTGATTTATATCCTAAAAGTTAGGGAATCAAACTTAAGTAGTATCTAAAGCAAACCTCTTAAAGGGTTTGCTTTTTTTTATCCAAAATTCCTTAAATTATAAAGTATATTTACATAGATATTATTTGTGAATTTAATTGAGAACTCTTACCTGTAAATGAATACATCTGGTTTGTTATTAAGTCTTATGGCCGTTTTGTTTTCGGTGATCCTGGTGTATTATCAATATTATTATCGGCAGAAACCTACAAAAGATTCAAAGATTTTTTCACTTTTAAGGTTTATCAGTGTATTTGGTATTTTGATTCTGTTGATCAATCCTCAGTTTGAAACGAGAAGCATTGAGCTTCAAAAACCTAATTTGTTTTTGACTGCTGATAATTCAGCCTCTATTGGTCATTCTGGTTTAGGAAGTGTTTTGAGAAATGTGAGACAGCTGTTTTTAGAAGATAAGGAACTGAATGATCGATTTGATTTGAGCTATTTCAGTTTTGGTGCATCTATTTCTACAGACACTTTATTGCATTTTGATGAGGATCAAACAAATTTGTACAAAACTATTCAAGATATCAATTCACTGGGTGCTGATCGGTTGTCTTCTATAGTGTTGCTTTCCGATGGCAATCAAACTTATGGAAGCAACTACGCCTATATGTCATCCAAAAACCCGATTTTTCCAATAGTAATCGGCGATACTATTTCGCGACCAGATATAGAGATAAACAGGGTTAATATAAATGCGTATGCAACCTTGGATAATAATTTTCCCGTCGAAATATTTCTAAATTCCAATGTTAAGGAAAAAATAAACTCCAAATTAGTCGTGGAAAGAAATGGTGTTGAACTGTATTCGGCATCTGTATTTTTCTCGGATGAAAAAAAATCAGAGAAATTATCATTTCACTTAGCTGCCGATACCATAGGAATGCAGTTATTCAAAGCTCAATTGATTCCTTTCGAAGGAGAAACGGAGTTGAAAAATAACAGTCGGAGTTTTGGAGTTGAAATACTCGATGAACAGGCAGAGATTGCGATAGTGTACAATGTGCTGCATCCTGATCTGGGAATGATAAAAAGAAGCATAGAAACCAATAAACAACGTACTGCGGTACTGTTACAGATTAATCAGTTTGATACAATTTCTAAAGATTACCCCCTATATATTTTGTATCAACCAGATAGAAGCTTTAAAGACTTGCTTGAGAAGCTTACATTGAGACAAAGTAATTTATTCATCATCACCGGAAGTCAAACAGATTGGAATTTTATAAACGAAGCCAAAATCGGTTTTTCAACTGAAGTTTCAGCAGTGATGGAAAATCTTTTTCCGGCTTTCCAAAATGATTTCAATGCCTTCTATATTGAAGACATAGGATTTGAGTTTTTCCCTCCTTTAAAGGGGCAATTAGGAAAGGTGAATTTTAATCGAGATCATCAGTTTCTCCTTACACAAAAAATTGACAACATACTAACTGCTAATCCCTTATTAGCTACTTATGGCAACAATGAAATCAAAGGAGTCGTATTGTTCGGTGAAAATATTTGGAAATGGCGCTCCCGTTGTTTCGAGGTATATGGTTCTTTTGAGAAGTTTGACTTGTTCTTTAACAGCCTTATTCAATTTTTACAATTATCAGATCGGGAGAAAGACATGGATCTTTTTTACAAACCGGTTTATCACGCGAAAGAACCCATTAGAATTCAAGTAAAAAAGTATGACAGTAACCTCAAAATTGAGCTGAATTCAAAATTAGTATTGCAACTTAATGACAGTTTGAAGGATGTTCCGTTCTACATTGATAACAATGCCTATGAAGTTCAATTGAATAACTTAAAGGAAGGAACATATACGTTTCAAGTCGAAGATCTGGATTCAGATACTAAAAAAGCCGGTTCGTTTGTAGTAGTTCCCTTTTCAATTGAACAGGAGTCTGAAGCGCCAAACGTTGAGGATTTGAGTTTGCTTGCTTTGAATTCGGGAGGTAAATTGTTTTATCCGGACCAGTTCAATACCATCAAAACAGATTTGCTTGAAAACCCTCAATTCAAGGCAACTGAAAAGGTCCGTACTAATTTGATTTCTTTGATTGATTGGAGATGGCTTTTAGGCCTAATTGTTCTATCTTTGAGCTTGGAATGGTTGCTCCGTAAATACCGGGGTATGATCTAAAAGTCCATTCTGTTAATTAGTTTAATATAAATATAAAAAAATGGCACAACAACCGCAATTTAATTTCCCAAAAGGGATATTGCCTATAGTTTTTATCGGAATTATCGTATTGATTTTTATTTCAAAGTCTACTGTAACACTTGATGCCGGGGAAGCCGGTGTTCTATGGAAAAGGTTTGATGGAGGAGTTGTTACTGACCAACCGCCTTTGGGGGAAGGTTTTCACATAGTAGCCCCTTGGAACACTGTGATCGTATATGAAACCAGACAACAGGAACTAACTGAAAAAATGAAAGTACTTTCTTCAAATGGTTTGGATATTCAATTGGAGGCAACGGCTTGGTATCAACCTGTAACTGCAGAATTAGGTTTTCTTCATCAAACTAAAGGGAGCAACTATTTGGACAGGGTTTTGAAACCCGCAATGCGTTCTGCTACAAGAAGTGTGGTAGGGAGATATACCCCAGAACAGATCTATTCTTCTAAAAGAGATGCTATTCAGGAAGAGATTTTTATTGAAACACAAAAGATTGTTCAAGATCAGTATATTCAATTGAATGATGTACTGGTAAGGGACGTTACGCTTCCTGCAGCGATTAAAGACGCGATTGAAAGAAAACTAAGCCAGGAACAAACATCTTTGGAATATAAATTCAAATTGGAAATTGCGCAAAAAGAGGCTGAAAAACAGCGTATTGAGGCTCAAGGTAAGGCCGATGCGAACAAAATTCTAAGTGCTTCCCTTAACGACTGGATTCTTAAAGATAAAGGAATCGAAGCGACACTTAAACTTGCCCAATCACCTAATTCAAAAGTAATTGTTGTAGGGGGTGGAGAAGATGGTCTCCCATTGATCCTCGGCAATAATTAAGTTAATGAGATAAAATATTTATTTAAAAAGGCCGGTTTATACCGGTCTTTTTTAATTGGAGTCGTTGACGCGAATAATATCTTGTTTAACCTGTCCCTTTTGCAGGGCTCTGTAATTTTCATAACATTCAATCACTGCCTCAATAATTTGAAGATCACTGGCCTTATTGACAAACCGGTTTGAATAATTACATTCAGAAAGTAGGTCATTCAATTCTTTCCGGCTCATATCAAGATAGTCCATCATAATTTCCCTACTGTACTTCTGTTCCATCATATTACGCATCTGATCACTTTCCTTCATTTTTCTCAGGCGATCCATTTCCTTAGGTTTCTTACCAAATTTATTGTACCAGAAATCAACCGGATTAAATACAGCTCCTAGTCCTGAATTATAATTTCTTTTATATGCATTTCCTCTTTCATAGGCCTGGGGTAAACCATTAATGTGAATGCGGCTGTATGAGTTTTGAGGTACATTTTTGGCATCCACAACCAACACACCAATCAGATTATGAGATTTAACGGTGACCTCCGCTATATTTACCACCTTTTCATGGATGGAAATTTCAAGTTGGTTACCTTTTAGAAGGTCATTGGTGATCTTTAATTTGATAGATTGAAAACCGATATAGGAGATAAAAATAGTATCATTGACACTCGCGGGAATTTCAAACTGACCATTATTGCTGGTGATGGTACCTACAACAGAATTCAGGTTGACCACGTGAGCACTTTGTAACGGTTTTTTATCTGTTATACTAATGATTTTGCCTCTCAGATAATGAACACTTTTGTCAATGTCTGTAATGATCACTGTATCTTTAGTAATAGCATCTCTCTGCTTTCCGATAATTTCCTGAGAATTTACGGCATGGCTCAACAAGATTATAAAAAATGTGCATACAATTTTTTGCATGGGCAATGATACTAAATATTGAGTTGTTTTTTTATAAAATAATGTGAAAAAGAGTTGTTGTCTAATCAATTAATTGGTTATTCAGTACAAATGTCTCTATTTCATTGAGAGTCGTAAAAAAGAAAATCAATTGCTAAAAGGCATCTGACGCACTGGGTCCATTATGATTACAACTTAAAACTAACAATACCACAATCTAACTCTATGACCTGTCCGGATATTCGTTTACTTTTATCTGAAATTAGAAATTCAGCCATGTCAGCCACGTCATCGGGCTGTAGATAGGCTTTCATCGGATGTCTGTCACGCATTTTCTCTTTCATAGTATCATTTCTTAATAATTTGCCGGCAAGACTTGTATCGGTAATAGTAGGAGCAATGGCGTTAAAACGAATGGTAGGAGCCAGTTCAGCTCCCAGCGAGCGAACCAATGCTTCAACCCCGCCTTTTGCAACAGCGATACTCGCATGGAAAGGCATTCCCATTTTGACGGCGACGGTACTGAATAACAAAACAGATGGATCAACACCGGATTTTAAGGTTTTTATATACTTTTGAATCACGCGGACCGCCCCCAAAACATTGATCTCGAAATCATTTTTAAAATCGGTTTCAGATAATCTGTTTACAGGTTTTAGATTGATACTGCCCGGGCAGTAGATCAACCCATCCAACTCATCAATATCAGGTAGTTCATCAATGAGTACGTCACATGAATAATGTTCAATACTGTCTGGGAAATCATCAGGTTTGGTTCTACTAATATTGACGATTTTATAAGCAGTAAGCATCTTGTCAATCACAGCTTTTCCAATTCCTTTACTACCTCCTATAATTAGAACTTTTTTCATTCGTTTTTATATAAAGACTTCTATAAGAAGTCATATTAAATTTCAACTTAATGGGAAATGAAATTCTGTAATTCCACTATCTTTTCATGTGTGTTAAAAACACCTCCATAAAATGCAGTTACGGTGGCAGAAGTATCATCTTTAATTCCTCTTGAGGAAACGCATAGATGTTTGGCATCAATAATCACAGCAACATCTTCTGTTTTAAGCACCTTTTGAAGTTCCCTGGCAATTTGGTTGGTCAACCTTTCTTGTACCTGTGGACGTTTTGCAAAGTATTGTACCACCCGATTCAATTTTGATAGTCCGATAACCTTGCCCGAAGAAACATAAGCGATATGTGCCTTTCCAATAATAGGTACAAAATGATGCTCACAGTTCGAATAAAAAGTAATGTTCTTTTCAACCAGCATTTGCTCATATTGATATTTATTTTCAAAAAGTGCAATTTTAGGCTTGTTTTTAGGGTCAAGCCCAGAGAATATTTCCTCAATATACATCTTGGCAACTCTTTCAGGGGTGCCTTTTAAAGAATCATCGTTTAGGTCTAATCCCAACGTATCCATGATTTCAGTGAAATGAAAGGCGATTCTCTCTTTTTTTTCCTTATCACTAATTAGAAAAGCCGTGGGTATCATAGGTGTATCCATACCTGTAAGCATATGGTTATCTCCTACATCATCATGATTTAAAGTTGATTGACTTGTATTGTTGCCATTTAAAGGCATAATTTCATTTGTTTTCATAAGGTCTTTTTTTAATGCTGTCTTTAGAGCAAAGCATTGATTAATATTTTATGTATGCGATAAATTAAATTCTTTGTTTACACCTATTTTTTTAGGTCGTTGATAGGGTAATCGTGCTTTTAATCGAGGTATTGTATACCCGTCCAACCCATTAATCGCAGAAACATTTCCTTCCGATAGATTAATAAACCCATCTTCTTTTAATAATTCTTTTTTTACATACATACCCATGATTTCGCCAATGATCATCATGGTCCCATTGATTTTAAAGTGATGTTCCTCTCTAAATTCCATATGTAGTTGCACGGGAGCCCCTTTCACAAAGGGTGCCAAACAGGCATGGTCATAATCTTCTTGAAGCCCTGTCATTGAGAACTCCGAAATTGATTTCTCATACTTCGCTGAGCAATGATGTGCATCTTGTATAATGTCTTCATGCACATGATTAATCGTATAACTACCCGTATTCTTAATATTTTCATATGTATTTCGAGGTACAGTAGTAGGTCTCATTACAAAGCCCAGAAGGGGAGGATTCGACCCTAAATGAATGACCGAACTGAATACGGCTACGTTACTAACGCCATTTTTCCCAATAGTAGCAATGAGATTGGCTGATTTAAAACCTGAGCTTGAATTAACAAGATTGATACGGTATAAGTGATCAAGGTTTGCTAAATATCTTTTGTCAAAATACTCCATCATAGTGTCTTAAAATTATTGATATTAACATGCTTGGCTTTGAGATCAAACATTAAATTATACAGACCAAAAAATGTACGATTCATATAGATAAAATGCTTGGAGCCTCTGTTGCCATTCATTTTCCGTAGCTCGGTATTTTTGCTGTATTTCTCACTTAAACTGCTAATCTTACTAAAGAAATTGCCATTAGAAAAATCAAACACCTCTTGTTGAAAAGGTTCTGTAAATACTGTCAATAGATCATGAAACATTTCAGTAAAAAACACTATTTCTTCCTCAGAATCATTTGGGAGTAAAATTTCCAGTTCGTACAACTTCTCTTTGAACAAAACAGGGTTGGCTAAATTTTCAGTTGTGGCCAGTTCAAAATACGGTTTGTAGAAACTATCAGGTATTATTTTAACACAGCCAAAATCAAGCGCAATTAATTCGTTATTTTCAGAGATAAGAAAATTACCAGGGTGAGGATCAGCATGTACTTTTTTCAAGACATGGATTTGATACATATAAAAGTCCCAAAGTGCCTGACCTAATTTATCAAGATCTTCCTGTTTGTTATCATGAATGACATATTCAGACAGATGCTCTCCTTTCATCCAGTCCATCGTAAGAATCTTATCTGAAGAAAATTCAGGATAATAGTTAGGAAATAATAAATTGGGAATATGACCGCAGGCAGCAACCATTTCTAAAGACTGCTCAATTTCCAAACGATAGTTAGTTTCCTCCATCAACTTATTCTCCACCTCTTTAAAATACTTATCTGAGTCTTTACCTCTGATATTGAACATTTTTATAGCGATAGGTTTAACTAGCGCAAGGTCTGAACCAATACTATTTGCCACCCCGGGATACTGAATTTTCACCGCTAGTTGTTTGTCATTTTTAAGAGCTTTGTGCACCTGTCCAATGCTTGCTGCATTGACCGATTGAGCATCAAAGTGATCAAAAACTTCCTGTGGAGACTTTCCAAAATATTTCTTAAAAGTTCTAAGAACAAGAGCAGGAGAGAGCGGTGGTACCGAAAATTGGGAAAGCGAAAATTTTTCCACATAAGCCTGAGGCAACATGCTTTTTTCCATACTAAGCATTTGAGCAACCTTAAGGGCACTTCCTTTGAGTTTTTTTAATCCGTCGTAAATATCTTCAGCGTTATCCTCATTTAATTTTGCTCTGGCTATAACTTCGGTAGTTGTAAGTTTGCTGCCATAATACTTTAGATAATTTACACCAACTTTAGCTCCTGTTTGAACCAGATTTGTTGCTCTTTCTACTTTTGATATAGGAATTCTGTCTATAGTGTTCATCAGTTCATGTTTATTTTTTCATGAAATAAGAATTTGCCCAGATCAAGAACACTTTTAAGTGGTTCAACTTTTATCAGTTCAAATCCTGTATTAATCGATTTTTCAATAAAAATATCGGTCTTTTCCAAAGATGCAGAATCATCCTCCATCCAAAATCTAAGGCAAAGAATGAACTGAACCCAGAAACTTTCTTCTAAAGATTTATCCATAAACTTTTCAATGCTCTCGTTTTTTAAGTCTAGTTTTTCAATTTCCAAGCTCCTTAAAAATTTGGAATAGTCAGGTTTTATCGATGAAAATGTTTTAATAAAGCGTGAACTGTTTTTATCTCTTTCTAAGATGCTAAGTACAAAACTCCTGTTGGCAGTAAGAATTTCGAAAAATGTAAAATAAAAAGTCAGTAATTTATTTCTAGCGTCAAAGTTTGCATAATCCTCACTTTTTTCTAATAAGGCAAGTGTCTGATCAAAAAAAGATTTAAAAATTGATTTTTCAACGGCATTGAGGTTACCAAAGAACTCATAGAAATGCGCTTCATCAAAGTTGAACTTTTTTGAAAGTTTGTACACTGATTTTGGAGCATCTCCGTTTTCTAGATAAAACTCCATATAGAAGGAATAAATATCATTTTTACTAATTTTTTTCTTGCGAGCCATACTTGTTTTTTTGTAAATATACATATTGTTTAACTATTAATACAAAAAGTTAAACAAAATAATTGTTAAATTCGTATTAAAGCTTTTACTATAAATATTTTTCCTGATCATATTGTTGTTCAATTTTGTTATATTTAATTAGTATACCAGTTTTATTATGAGGTCGTCAACCAATTTGAATCAATCAGGAAGGAGGCAGTTTATCGCCAAGGCAAGTGCAGGTATGTTGGGGTCTTGTTTAGTACCTGATTATTTTGAAGTATTTGCTTCTAATTCAAATCACCTAAAGAAAATCCCTTTATATGCACATCTTTGGGTATATGCAAGTCAATTCCCGCCAAATTGGGATTGTACTCCTGTTTTAGAGACTGTTTTTTCAGATTTGAATTATGCCGGGATAGAAGGTTTAGAGCTCATGGAGGTTATTTTGCGACATGAAAGCGCAGTTGACAAGATTAAAACCTATATCGATACTTATGGGGTACCGGTTTCAGGCTCTTCTTATGGAGTAGGTTTTGGCATGTGGGATAAAAAGCAGCATCAAGCTATCTTAGATGATCTAAAAGTTATTATTCCTCGACTTTCAGAGGTTGGTGGGAAAACCTTAGGAGTCTCCGTGGGAAAGGCTCCTGATTTGAAAACAGAAGAACAGTTAGATAATCAGGCAGAACTTTTGAAAATTGTTATAAAGCGGACTCATGATTATGGAATAGAATTGAATTTCCACAACCATACGTATGAAGTAGAAAATAATTTACATGATTTAAAAGGAACACTCCAAAGAATTCCAGATCTAAAATTAGGGCCTGATCTTAATTGGTTGATTAGAGCAGGGGTTGATCCGGTTCAATTTATCGAGACCTATGGCAGTCAGATCGTTTATCTGCATATCAGAGATCAATATCAAAATGGAGAATGGACAGAATATGTAGGACAGGGTAGTACCGACTTTAAAGCTATTGGCCAAGCCTTAAAGGCCCAGAATTTTAACGGAGCCGCAGCGATAGAATTAGCTTTTCCAAATGACTATACTCCAAAAAATGAACTTAAGGAGAATTGGAAAAAGAGTGCGGATTTTGTGCGTTCTACTTTTGTGTAATGTTAGCTGTAAATGATTAAATCTCCATTATTAACTTCTGAAATTTGAAAATATAGTTCATTAGCTAATAATAATAATGCAGTCAATTTATTATGATAAGAATGGGCCACTTATTAGTCTTAAAAATTAATTGATTTCGTAGAACCATTTTGCTTATGAATGATGCTAAATTCCAAGGTTCTAAGATTTGCATGTAATTGTGCGATATCGTTTTGGTTTACCCATTCAATATTAATTTCATATTCGGAAGTTTCATTAAAATTCACGGAACCTAAAAATGCTTTGGATGTATTTCTTAATCTTATGATATTTAGCTGATTAAGAACAATATTCTTTTTAAGACCATTTCGAATATCTTGCATATTTAAAGTTGATCGATTAATCTCTTTATGTCCCGAATTTCCCCCTTTATCCGCAGCTTGATAATTATTTTTACCTGCAAATATGTCTAAATACCATACCTGAGGAACCCCTGGCATAAACATTTGAATGGCCCTGGCCAGTGCTAATTTACGTTCATCCTCACCCAGAGCACTAAAAAAAGTTGCGTTAACCTGATAATATGAAATCTTTTGCCCTGATGGATCATACAGGTTTTTAACCCTTCCTCCACGCTCAATAATTTTATTCATTATAGCTTCGATTTCCCTATCTTTCAACAAGCCTTTATTATAGGTGCCATTGACCTCCTTACCTTTCAAATCCAAAACAGGTATCCCGTCATGGCATCCCAACATATTTACCGTTTTATAACCCTTTCTAATAATTTCTCTGGCCCAAGTTAGAAGGGCTTTATTTGTTCCGTTTTCAATAGTATGGATCATTAATCCAGGCAGAAAGAAATCATAAATATAATATCCTTTACTGGCAACTTCATCATATAGCCCCATACCATATTCGGCATGAATCTCAGGCAATAGTATTAATTCATTTTTTTCAGCTATTCGTTTTATTCTTTCTAAATATTGCCAGGTACCTGGTTCATTAAAAAAATTGGATCGACCAATTTCTTTATGCAAATAAGCAAAGGCATCTAATCTCAATATTTTACAGCCGTAGTTTTTTAACTTTGAAAGGGTATCTTCATAAAAATCCCATACCAATTGAGATTTTGGATTTACATCCATTTGACCCAAATAGGAACGATTTTGATTGACTATCTGTAGAATCTCAGTTTTAATGTGATCACAATCTTCAAAATCAATGCTGCTAAAATCTTTGTTCTGATCTATAGCAAAATTTACTTTGTTGCAAATAAGTTCAGTCTGCTCTTGTGTTAAAGCACTCAAAATTTTCAAATCTTTTTGAGTGATTTTAGAATAACTAACATCTTGATAAAAAGTATTCCAATATGGTTTTTCTGTTCCATCAGGGAAAAGTACTTTGAGCACGGGTAAGCCTGATTTTCGCATGAATAATTTACTGATAAATTTTTCTTTTGGAATGATGATGCCATCTTTACCCATGTCTCCATTACCTTCCCAAAACTTATTCCAATCAATAAAAAAGTTAAAATATTTGGATTGTTTTCCATGATTTAAGATACTCTTAAACTGAGGAGATGCAACCGATAAGTGGTTTAAAACAATATCAAACTTCAACATAATATTGAGTTGCTCTAAATCTTTTAAATCCTGTTTAGAAACCAAGGATGAGTTTATGTTATAGTCTATAATTGAAAATCCACGGTCTAAATCACTATTAAAAAAAGTGGGTAATGCATAAAAAATCGAAAAGGTATCTTTAAACTCAGGCATTTTGAGCATACTAACCATATCACCTAAATTCTCCCCTATACTGTCTGGATATGCATTGAGCATGACACCGTTAATAATACTATCCAAATATTTCTTTTCTTTTGACATGTCTTCAGACTAAAAAAATGCATTCTAAATTTTATGATAGGAGTTGTTGTTATAGAAGTTTAGACAATATTTTGATATTATCCGGTAACCTACCCACATTTTGTAATTTTAAAGCGGCTAATTGAAGACCAACTGCTAAGCATTTTTCAATAGATTTTTCCTTAATATATGCAAATAAAAACCCAGACCAAAATGCATCACCGGCACCAGTTACATCCATAATTTTATCAACCTCAATAGCCGGTAATTCTATAACTTTTCCCCCCTTTTGAGATAATTTAACACCATTACCACCAAGGGTTAAGCAAACGGTTTCTACACCTTCTGAATGGAAAAAATCAAAAATTTCACCATGCGGTAATTGTCTTTCAAAAAGCCTTAACATATCATCTTCACTAATCTTCACTAATGGATTAAATTTACAATATGCTTTTATTACTTTAAGTGCTTCTTCCTGGCTTTTCCATAGCTTTTTGGCGTAATTTACATCTATACTTAGTTTGCAGCCCAATTTAAAGGCCTCTTCTGCCTTTTTTAAAATAGTCGATTGTGCCGGATCTTGACTTAATGCAAAACATGTTGTATGGTATATCCTAGTATTCAAAAGTGTTTCTTTTGTGATTTGATCATCACTAATCCAATAATCTGCTTCGCGAAAAGCTATGAATTCGGGGGTTCCATCAGTTCTGGATACAAAAACAACACTGGTAGGTTTGTTATCTATTTTCTTTATGAAATCAGTTATAACACCTTCTTCATTTAGTTTTTCAATGATATATTCCCCAAAACCGTCATTACCGACACTCGAAATAATTGCGGCTTTTAATCCCAATCTGGCAGAATTCATTGTAACATTTGTAGGAGAACCTCCTAAATATCGATGATAGTCTCGTGTGTTATTGATTTGAACTCCAGACTGATGTCCAATAAAGTCAATAAGTGCTTCTCCAACGCACAGAATATCTATATGAGTTATGCTATTTTTCACAATTACTTTATTATAAATTGGCTTCATTCTCACCAATTTTTTGAGCAGGTTGCAGTTGCGTTGCTAAAATAGCGGCAATAGCAAAAAACACACCCCCAAATATAATGGCATTAACTGCACTATTGTTTAATAAATTTTTAATAATGGAACCAAAAGAAATGGTTTGGATAAGCATAGGAATTACAATCATCATATTAACAATACCCATATAAACTCCTCTTTTCGCTTCTGGAATAACTCTCGAAACCATTGCATAGGGAATGCCCATCATTGCTGCCCAACCAATACCGAGTAAAACCATAGGTGCCAGTAATAACCATTTATCATGGATATATGGCATACTCAACATGGCAATTGCAGCAAAAAATAAACTAACCACATATATTTTTTTATTACCATATTTAGTCGCTAAAGGAACCATTAGCAATGCTACAATCATTGTCACAAAATTATATGAACCATTCATTAAGGCAGCCTGACTTAAAGCTTGTTCTGACAAGGATTGAATGTTTTGAGCGAAAGACATATCTATTTTACTAACTACCTCACCTGCTTTACAACTGTCCATGATGCTTTCGAATTTTTGAATATCTTCATTACTGACCCCTAGTAAACTTGTCTTTAACATGGGAGCAATGAATTGCCAGTAAATAAATAAGGCATACCATTGAAAAAAGTAAACCAAAGACAGCTGTTTCATAAATTTGGGCATACTACCAATGGCACTAATAATTTCTTTAATTGGATCTAACATCCTTGAAAAGAAAGGTTGCTCTTTGCTCTTCTTAATCTCTAGAATTTCTTCATTTGATGGAGGTATTTCCGGTGTTTTAAATACAGTCCATAAAATAGTTGTAACCGAAGCAATAGCTCCTAAAAAGAAGGAGTAATACACCCATTTAGGTATAGCCGTTACTGCCTCTTCTGTACACAAACTACCCTCTAGTACCGGTTCACTAAACCAATCTTGAAATAAGAATAAAGAAGCGTTGGCCAACACAATTCCGGCACCAACGAATAAACTCTGCATTTGATACCCAAAGGTTAACTGACCGTCGAGGAGTTTATCCCCCACAAAGGCCCGATAAGGTTCCATAGCTGTATTATTAGCTGCATCCAAAATCCATAATAAGCCAACGGCGAACCATAAACCTGGACTAAACGGAAAAGCGAACAAACACAGACTTCCTAAAATCGCCCCAAATAAGAAGAAGGGCTTTCTTCTTCCCCAACGAGCAGACCAAGTTTTATCAGAAATAGCTCCAATGATTGGCTGAATCAGAAGTCCTGTAACAGGTCCGGCTAAATTTAATAGTGGTAAGTCTTCATGATGTGCTCCTAAAAAAGAAAATATAGGATTCACTGCTGTTTGTTGTAAACCAAAACTAAATTGAATACCTAAAAACCCGACATTCATATTTAGTATTTGCCAAAAACTTAGTTTTACTTTACCAATCATGATTTGCCGTTAATTGATTATAATTCTATTTAAAATAACCACATTGAGTAGAAAGATGAGTTCATCTTTCTATGTTCAATGTGGCTTTTATGGGAATTAATAAGCAAGTTACACTTATATGTAGTTTTAGATATTATTTTCTTAACGAAAACGTTTTCGATTTTAACGAAAACGTTTTCGGATTTTTGTACATTTAAGGTACGAATAGATTTAACCTCAAATGAAAAATGTAACGTTAAAACAAATTGCAGAACAATTGAATATCTCTATTGCTACTGTTTCAAAAGCTTTGAAAGATTATCCTGATGTTAGCAAGGCAACAAAGGAAAAAGTAAGGGTGTTGGCCAAAAATCTTAAATATAAGCCCAATGCGTTTGCTGTTAATTTGAGAACAAGGGAGTCTAAAACGATAGGTTTAATAATTCCTGAAATAGTCCATCATTTTTTTTCCAATGTTATCAAAGGTATTGTTACTCAAGCAGAAAAAAAAGGGTATTTAGTCATCATTCTTCAATCCAATGAATCTTATGAATTAGAAAAGAAGCAAATAGGATTACTTTTAAGTCAACGAGTTGATGGTATACTTATTTCCTTAGCAAATAATACTGCCGATTTTGAGCATTTAAAGGAAGTTATGGCCTTGAATAAACCTTTGGTGATGTTTGATAAAATTGCAAAAATGGTGAATTGCTCAAAAGTTATAATAGACGATCGGAAAGCTGCTTATACTGCAACTCAACATCTAATAGATACAGGTTGTAAACGTATTGCTCACTTTAGAGGGGCCCTCTTGCCACTCAATTCTATTGATAGATTTTTGGGCTACAGAAAAGCATTGCTCGATAATAATCTGCCCTATGATCCTTCTTTGGTTTATATAAGTGAATGTGGTGATATGAGTTTTGAAGAAGGTCGAATGAATGCCCGTAAATTACTTGAGGATCACAATGATGTCGATGGAATTTTTATCAATACTGATCTAGTGGCTATTGGTGCTTTGACAGAATTTAATAAAATGGGTGTCAAAGTTCCGAAGGATATCAAAATTGTTGGCTTTAGCAATTGGTTTATGTCTAAGGTTATATCACCATCACTTACAACGATTGACCAACCAGGGCATCTCATGGGAGAAACAGCCTTTAAACAACTGTATAAAGAAATAATAGCTCTTAAGAATAAGGAAAAAGAAGTGCCTCAAATCATTGAATTGGAAACAAAATTGATAAAGAGAGAATCTACGGGATAATAGAACTTCAGTTGAGACAATTAGTGAGATTGTTTTATTTTCATTGAATCATTAGATCACTAAATCATTATATCATTATATCATTGCATCATTAACAGCCGGATTACCTCCTTGCAGTCTGTGATCCTGATAAAGGAAACGATGCAAATAAAAGCTTTGACTCCCTACGGTCATGCATTTCTTTTTTTATTAAACCATTATATCACTAAATCATTGCATCATTAAATCATTAACAGCTGGAATACCTCCCTCCAGTCGGTGATCCTGATTTAGGAAACGATGCCAATAGAAGCTTTTATTGTCGGGATGGCAGGATGTTATCAAAGCGCCCTATATTTTAAAAATCAAAAATTTTATTAGATTGACTTGGTAACTGAATAGGTAACTTATTTGATGAGTACTTTTGTTTTTTGTTAAGTTGCTACAAGTATAAATTGTTAATCATTCTTATCCCAACCATAAGGACCACTGGTATCTAGATATTAGTGTACCCGTAGGTTTTAATGAAAATTCACAATCCGAAACACTTTATATGCAAATGATGTTGGCATTTTATCGAATCCAATTAAGATTACCACATCAAAACCAGTATTACCACTGGCATAATTGAGAAACAATCGTATGCGCAATACATATTTCCGCGATGGGTATAGTCGCTGTGTAATCTGAGCATTAAAGTTGGTACCGCTGTCATCATCGCCGGCCAAAAACTTTAATTCTCCATTTACTTCTTCAAATAATACCATTAAAGTATCTGAGTTTCCAAAGGTTTGGATGGTGTAATTTCGGGTTGTATCAGGTTCTACAATATAATTCTTTTGTTCTGCAGGTTCAAGTGATAGCATTTCAAAATCAAAAGGTTCTAGTTTTGCATATTGTGATTCTGGAATTGGCGGATAAAATTTTCTCACTTCCTCAATGTCAAATTGAGATAGACCTAAATTGGGTTGTAAACCGTTAGCGTATTCAAGTGGATTTCTAATCAGGCCAGGTGCAAAGGAATAATGCATTATAGAATTAGGATCCCAGGATGAACCTTCTACAAAACTTTGAGGTATTTTTCTCAAAACATTATGATAGGTATTTTCAGGAGACCAGTTATTCGGTGGACCTCCAAAATAATCATATACGGCATCCTCATCCCAAATAATCCCTGAAATAGGGTTTTGATGTTCGTGTGGGAATCCTAAAGTATGACCAATTTCATGAACTGGAGTGTCAACCCCTCGTGGATCCAAGGTAAGATCCCAACCAAAATTCATAGTGCGCTCCATTTGGCCCGGAATATCAATTACATCTCTCCCGACATACGACCAAGAACGACCATCTCTATGAAATCCAATTCTTATTTCAGCCTCTGTTATAGTATTAATTTCTTCAAAAGTGATTCCTATCCCAACATCCTCCCATATTTTAAAAGCATCTCTCACCAATTGCTCATGAGTGGCATCTCCAGAAAAGAGACCTTCTTTAAAGAAAAAGTATCTCAACTTAGTACCATTAACCCACTTTTTATCAATGTATCGGATAAGCCTTTCTCTGGAATCGGATACGTCATCATCAAATATGCGCTCAGGCACTTCTGGTAAACAACAAAATGGATGATGATGATTTAAATCGTCATGATTTGGAAGCGGTTTAATTTTGTGACCTAAAGCTTCCTCAATTTTTTCTAATCGGTCTGAAAGCTCCATTACTTTTACAGACAATGTTTTTCCTTTTTTAGCCATCACATTCCTATTTGTTATATTTTTTTAAGCAT
>RCNB010004101.1_pt1 | contig 16703 bp, 18 predicted proteins | sample 2041321 | NCBI WGS metagenome assembly RCNB01 (sample SAMN09708232, study PRJNA481090) | Marine sediment metagenome, whole genome shotgun sequencing project. | reverse complement strand
GATCCAGATTAATTCTTTTAATTCAGGATGTAATTTTCCTTCAATTATCTTATTAAGAACTGACGGCAGAAAAGGACAATCTCCTTCCTCTGGTTCCGTCGTTAAAATAACAATAAATGACAAGTAGGGTAAACAAAACTCCAGGTCTGGAATTTGGGTGGAAGGATTAAATGCTAACCCCGCTTTCATTCCATGCTCAGTGATCAAGCGTAATATCCTCCGGGGATAAGGACAGGCCTCGTAATGAACCGACACCATGTCTGCCCCCATCTCAGCAAGCTCTGGGATTAGCCACTCCGGATTTTCCATCATCAAGTGGACATCAAATGGCAATTTGGTCAACGGTCGAAGTTCTCCGATAACCTTGACCCCAAGATTCATAACCGGGGCGAAACTGCCATCCTCAATATCAAAGTGAATGATCGAGGAACCGGCAGTTTCCAGATCGTGAATAGTTTTCTCTAGATAGATTAGCGGACCCGAGGCGATCGAAGGTGCTATTTTGATGATGGTTGATTCAATCACAATTATGAACCCTGGCGAATTGATTTGATCTTGGTCATAAATTCCCGAACGCGTGATGCGTCAACATGATTTTCAAAGATCCCATCATGTTTAAATGCTGTGCCTACTATCGCTCCGTCTGCAATAGATAATTGTTCTTTCGCATTATCAATACGAACGCCAGTATTTGAAACAACAACGGTATCAGGAATGGCTTCTTTTACTTTTTTAAGTGTTGATACATCAGTCTGAACACCAGCAGTCAGTCCTGAAACACAGATCGCATCAGGGTGATTATTAAATACTGTTGATTTAGCGATCTCAACAATATCACGATTTGCTAGGTAGCTTGCAGCTTCTGGAACGATGTTAAAGAACAGTTTAACGTCTTTGCCGCCTATGCGATGTTGGTGTCTGACAGTAGCTCCAGAATCTGTGTTCCAGAGACCAAAATCACTAGCATAGACTCCTGTGAAAATTTCACGTACAAACTTGGCACCAACAGCTACAGCTAAATCCAGAGATGCTTTGGGATCCCACAACACGTTTACTCCGAAGGGGATTTTTATTTCACCCAAAAGCTCTCCGATAACTCTCGCCATGGAAGCGACTGTGATGGGTTCCACACTCGTTAAATACGGCAAACTAAACTCATTCGAGAACATCACCGCATCCACACCGCCATCCTGAAGAGCGAAAAGATCCTTCCGGGCAAATTCCACAACCTGCTCAAGCCCTTTAGAGCTGTCAAATCCCGGATCCCCAGGCAGCGCATTCAGATGACACATAGCAATAATCCACTTGTCTGTTCCAAATAGCTCTTTAGCCCATTTTTGTTTCATAGTTTGCACCTTGCATTAATAGATTGGTTTTGTTTTTTAGTATTCAACAATCTTATTATTCTACACTCCACGTTTTAGATCTACTGATTTATCAAATCTACTTACCACTTCCTGCATGATCCTAATCCCACTCTCTATGTCTCGAATATCGCATGTTTCGATCGGGGAGTGGGAGTAGCGCATGGGAATAGATAAATGAGCCATTGCAACACCATATTTTCCCAGGCCTAGCGCGAATGCATCATCTGTTATCTCGCCGATTATGATTTGTCTCTGGTATGGAAGATCCAAGTCTTCAATGGTATTTTCAATAAACATCCTGAGTTTAGGATTGGGGATCAATCCAGCCAGCGTTCCTCTGCCGTGAAAGTTCATTTGTAGGACAGCTGGGCCTTTGCCAAGAGCAACATTATAGCGATAATTCAAGTCGGGGGTGTCACAAGCTGATGTGATATCCAGACAAATCGATGCCTCTGGCTCAAGACGAGTAAAGGCAGGCATTACGCCACGGATGCTGAATTCCTCCTGGACACTGGCTACCAGATAGACAGTTGCGGGAGGTTTATTTTCCTTTAGATACTCAGCGAGGGCAATTAAGATCATGACACAGACCCGGTTGTCCATGGCTTTGCTTGTGATCCGGTGCTCACTTGTTTGTTGCAGATTGGGAGCATATGTCACTGCGCTTCCAGTAGTAATACCGAGGTCAAACACATCCTTGTCAGATGGTAGACCTAGATCGATGTACATGTGATTGGTTTTTGGAACAACATACTTTTGATCAGGCGGGGTTAGGTGATGAGCATGAGTGCCAATAAACCCGCGATATGATTTTGACCCATCAGTTGAAAATACATCAACAAATTGCCCTCTTAACGTCTTTTCAGGGACTCCACCTATGCGGTCAAATCGCAGAAATCCATCAGGTTCCACCTTTGTGACCATCAAACCTAGTTCATCGATATGGGCAAATATTAACATCCTGGGAGCGTCTTTGTCTTTTCCCTCGAAAGTAGCGGTCACGTTGCCAAGATTATCTACTTCCACATCATCAGCCAGTGGCGTAAAACGATCTACCATCTCGCTGATCATTCTATCTTCCATGCCAGAAAGAGCAGAGATAGATGTCAAGTGTTTAAGTTCTTCGAATATAGTTTTCATTCTTCTTTCCTTATATTATTGATTTTTTCAACCCACATGCATCCTGCCGCCATCGACGACAATAATCTCCCCACAGATAAAGCTGGCCAGGTCAGAACATAAAAATAAAACAACTCCGGCCACATCATCCGGGTATCCTATTCTCTTGACTGGCATCACCGATTCATAGTGGCTGATCATTTCTTCTTCACTTTCATAGCGAGTCATGATCATATCACTCATAATTACAGATGGCATCACACCATTTACAAGGATTCCAAGGGGAGCATAGGTCTTTGCCTGGTAGCGTGTCAAGGAATATGTGCCGCCTTTTGTAGCCACATATTCCGGAATTCCAGTCCCTCCAGTGAAAACACAAGTAGAAGTAAGGTTCACTATTCTCCCACTTCCTCTTGCAGCCATGTGATCTTTTACTGCTTCAGAACAATAATGGATTCCCTTAACATGCACAGCAAAACTTACATCCCAGTTGGCTACTACTCCGGCATTATTTACCAGGACATCAACCCTGCCGAACTTATCAATGGTATCGGAGACCATTTTTTCAACTTTAGTTTGGTCAGAAATATCCAGTTTGATATATTCGGGTCTTGGACCCAATTTTTCAATATTATCAAGTATCGGTTTTATTGTGTCTTGAGATACAAGATCAATTATGACAACCTGAGCGCCAGCTTGGGCCAGATAACGAGCAGTTGCCTCGCCGATACCTTTGGCAGCCCCAGTGATGATGGCCACCTGTCCATGGAGATCAATTTCATAAGCCATAACAATCTCTCCAGTATGATGTTATTCGAAATTGATAACACATTTTAAACTTTCTTCTCGGCTTGCCGTTTGCAGAATTGCATCGGAAAGATTTTTGAGGGGGTACCGATTTGTGATAATCTTGTCCCCATCGATCTCACCACTAGATAATAAATGTAATGCCATTCTTGTATCGTTATAATCTGCAGAATAACTTGACTTTAGCTGAATTTCGTTAAAGAATATATATGATGGAAAAAATTCAATGGTTTCATCTGGATGGGGGGTTGCAAAGAACAATATAGTTCCACCCTTCTCTGCCATCTTCATGCCCATATTCATTGCACCCAAATCCTTAGCAGCAATGATCACTTTATTTGCTGCTTCACCTCCAAAGTGCTCCTTAAGCCGATGAACTTCCTCGTCAATATTCTGTCCCGGTTCAAATACTGCTGGAGCGCCAAACTCGACTGCCTTTTGTTTCCGCCATTCAAGAAGCTCGTATACTACAAGATCACGAACCCCCCAATATCTTAAGGCCTGAATAAACATCAACCCCATCGCACCTGTTCCAATCAGGACAACTTTATCACCAGGTTTAATATTCGCCTGATGAATGGCATGAATTACACAAGCCAAAGGCTCCACTAAAGTTCCAACCTCAAAAGATAGATGGTCAGGCAATAGGAGGACATCACGTTCAACGTGCTGGGCTGATGCAATAAAATATTCTGAAAAGCCCCCGGGCAGAATATGTGTTGTCTTGAATGTCGAACACATGGTGAAATTTCCGCGCCGGCAGTGATTGCAGACAAGGCACGGAACATGGTGATGAACAGCAACACGGTCACCTACATTGAATTGTTTTGTGTCGGGTCCGATCTCTTTTATTACCCCCGTTGGCTCATGGCCTAACACGAGCGGTGCACGTGGTTTCAAATACCATTCCATAGTATCCGCTACACATACACCACACGCTTTGGTTTCTACAAGAATTTCACCAGGACCTGGAACTGGACAATCCCTTTCTTCAATTCGTACATCATGATTATTATGGTAAACAGCAACTTTCATTATATTTACCCGATATGTTTTATTTTTTATTGATGTATTTTCTATTTCAACTTTTTCTTAAGAGAATGATGGTAAACCTGATCAGAATCTCCATTTAAAGGTATAGAGTGGGCATGAACAAACAAAAATACTTGAATGATCATACCCACCCAATATCGAGAGAGACTATCCAGCTACCAATTTACTTAGTTGGAACATTACCCAGCTGACCCAGTTACCTGCGGACATAGCTGTGATATCTACTGCTCCTGCTGGAATCTCGTAATTCACAAGTCCAGCCATCTCTGTGAGTGAAGAACCAAATGAAGTACAAACATAAAGCACTACAGTCATCACGAAAATACCGCTGATCACTGAGCGGAAGAGGTTGCCTTTGGCCATGAACGGAACCATGGCAACAAAATAGAACAGGGCAGCCAAATCACCAAAGGGCAGTACACGGTTACCAGGAAGGATCAAAGCAAGTCCTAGAACGATCGGGATCAATATAACGGCTGCTGCAACTGTGACCGGGTGACCGATCAACACTGCAGAGTCAAGACCGATGTAGATCTCACGGCCACCAAATCTCTTACCCATGAATTCCCGGGCAGATTCGGCGATCGGACTTAGGGCTTCCATGAAGAAACCAATGATCTTAGGAATAAGGATCATCGCTGTACCAATGGTGATACCGAGTGTAAAGAGCTGAACAGGTTGCTTCCAAAGACCACCCAAAGCGCCTACAAGGATACCCAAAATCGTACCCAGGATCAATGGATCACCAAAGATTCCCCATTTCTCTCGGATTGTTCCTTCGTCCCAGTTGATGTCTTTCACGCCAGGAATGCGATCCATAACCCAATTGACAGCATAAATAATGGGGACTGAAGACACAGCCCAACCATGTGGAATACTGATACCGGGCAAATTGTAGAATTCCTGAACGCCTTTTGCAGTTTTGTCTGCCACGATCAATGCGTAGACTGTATGGACCGTTGCGCCAAGAATTGCCATTGGCCAAGCTAATCCAGGATTATTTGCTCCACCAGCTGCCAAGAAACACACGGAGGCGGTGAAAGCCTGGTTCCAGAAGTTCCAGATATCAACATTGAGGGTTTTGGTCCATTTGAAGGCCAGCATTATGATGTTGACAGCCAAGCAGACAATAATTACAGTTGCGCCAGCTGGTGTGCCCCAGGCAATGCCTGCTGCCACACCCCAACCCACATCCAGGATGGTGAGATTTGCACCCGTATTCGCTACCAGCGCATCAACAACAGGAACCATTGTATTGATCAGCAAACCAATGACCAGATTCAGGGCAATAAAACCAGCGCCCAATGTCAACCCGGCTCGTAGTGCTTTCGAAAATTTCTGACCAAATACAAGTCCGAGGATGGTAATGACGATAGGCAAGAGTAACGTTGCACCTAAACCCATCCAAAAATCTGAAAATCTAGTAATCAATTGAACAATATCCATTTCATCTCCTTTGCTTAAATAACGTTTGTACAAATCCTTCATTAAAATTACATGTTTCTCTATTTACCTCCTTTGCTAATTAGACTGGCCACTGACATTCGCTCCGGAAATCGCATTGGTTATACGATAATTAAGTCGCAACCCGTATGATTTAAAATCATTTCTGTTGTTTCTTCATTTATGCCATCATCAGTGATGACGGTATCGATTTGAGATAAAGTGCAGATCTTAGCAAATCCGCAAACTTCAAATTTTGATGAATCTACTAATAAAACAACCTTTGGTGCTGATTCAATCATGGCATGCTTGACTGAAACTTCATTAATATTTACATTATAGATACCACCATCAGGATGGATAGCATCTGCGCCCAAAAAAGTGATTTCTACTCTAAGATTGCGAATACACGATTCTGCGATCGCCCCCTGCAAAGAGAACACATTTGAACGAGCAACCCCACCAGTACAGATCAAATTGGTATCAGGATTTGCAGCTAACTTCGTAGCAATATATAGATCATTGGTGACTACACTTATTCGTGTTTTTGTGACTAATTGCTGAGCCAACTCAAATGTAGTGGAACCCGAATCAAGAATGATCGAATCACCATCATCAATCATATTCAGGGCCGTTTCTGCAATTCTTTTTTTAATATCAACATTCTGAACTTGCTTGATGATATATGGCAATTCCATGGTCACGCCCTGGTTCCTTCGAATTGCCCCTCCCCGCTTCCGAATTAACAAACCTTCATTTTCCATGATTTCCAGGTCACGACGAATTGTCACAGAAGATACTTCAAATTCATCAACAAGATCAGTTACTTGAACATAACCATTTTCATTGATCAATCTCATTAACCGCGCACGACGTTCTTCCGAGATCATAAAGCTCCATTAATGTTCATAAACGTTCATCTTCGACCATAATAATCTTCTATTATGATTGTTCTCAGTATAGCATTAAATGGGAGTTTTTTGAATAAAAAAATAATTTTAAGGTTAAAAGGGGTACTTAACGGGTTCTATTAGCAATTTAGTTATCAGGTAGAGATTAGAATTTCGCAAATAGATTGCTCATATTAATCAGATCTCTGAATGGAAACACGGAGCCTTATTAGTTTATAAATCCAGATCTATTGATCCTTGTTTTTCCCTCCCCTTCAAGAAAATTCTCAAACATGTTATGATGAAATCCCCAGGTCAGCCAGGTGGTTGCGCCCTGTTTACAGGGTGAGGAAAGTCCGCACTCCATCGAGTACGATGCCGGATAACGTCCGGGGCGGAGAGATCTGCCGGATCGGGCCACAGAAACAAACCGCTCCTTCGGGAGTAAGGGTGAAATGGTGGTGTAAGAGACCACCGGTGCAGGCAGCAATGCCTGCAGCCGGGCAACCCCCATCGGGAGCAAGGCCAAACAGGGATGAACTCCTTCGGGAGGGGAGGCTGCTCGTCTCCCATGAATTCCAGGTAGGCTGCACCGAGGCGCACTGAGAAGTGCGCCCCAGACAGATGATCACCTCAGTGTATTAAAAGGAAGAAGCCCTCCGGGGCGTAAACCGGAAATACACCAGACAGAATGCGGCTTATAAGCTGACCTGGGAAAAACGTTATACTACTTCCTACCAGATCATTACCAGGAAAAATCATGAATGCTCTCGCCACATTACTTCAATCAGGAAAACCGATCCTATTAGACGGCGCAATGGGCACTATGCTGTTCGCTGCTGGATTGGAATCTGGACAATCCCCGGAAGAATGGAATGTCCTTCATCCGGAAAAAGTGCGTGAAATCCACCGCGCCTATATCGAAGCCGGTTCCCAGGTCATCCTGACCAATACTTTCGGCGGATCGGCTGTTCGTCTGGAGAGCCACGGGTTGGCCGAACGAGTTCATGAACTGAACGAAGCTGCCGCGAAGAATGCCCGCGCAGAAGCTGACGCCGCTGAACAGACTGTGGTTGTGGCCGGATCGATCGGCCCCACCGGCCAGCTCCTTGAACCGCTCGGAACACTCACAAAAGAAGAGGCGCGTAAGTCTTTTGCAGCCCAGGCTAGTGGATTGGCCGCTGGCAGTGTGGATATGTTCTGGATCGAAACCATGAGCGATCTGGAAGAAGTTAAGGCCGCTGTTGCCGGTATCCGCTCAGTAAGCAATCTGCCGATTGCTGCAACGATGTCCTTTGACTCACATGGTCACACGATGATGGGCGTCAAGCCAGAACAAGCCTTAAAAGTTCTCCAAGAGGAAATTCAGCTTCTGGGTGCAAATTGCGGCACAGGATCAGATGAACTGATCGAAGCCATCCGGGCCTATAAATCAACCAATCCTGAACTCCCGCTAATTGCCAAAGCCAATGCCGGTATCCCGGAAATTGTAGGCACAGAAGTAGTCTACAATGGATCTCCAGAGGTTATGGCAGATTATGCGGTAAAGGTTTGGAAGGAAGGAGCCCGGTTGATTGGTGGCTGCTGCGGAAGCACTCCAGATCACATCAAAGCCATGGCTGAAGCACTTTCAGAAATATCGTGATCAGCCCAAAACAGCAATATCTGTTGTGAACAACGTCCTATGCCAGAAGTTACCCTGATCTACGGTCCTGAAATAAAAACTGTCCAGGCAGAAGAAGGCACTCTGATCGGAGACGTCATTGCCGCCTCCGGATTGCCGCTGGAACAACCATGCGCTGGTAAGGGAACCTGCGGGAAATGTAAAGTGCTGGTGGAAATTGGTGTTGCCGAGCCCGATGAGATCGAACTGAAAAATCTCACTCCTGGTGAGATCGCCCTTAACAACCGATTGGCGTGCCGGGCCCGCGTTCAGGGAGAAACCCGCCTGGTCCTGTCCCCTATCCTTGTTTATTCCAATAAGATATTTAAAGGAAGTTCACGTTATAAAAAGGAAAAAGATATTCCACTGGGATTGGCCATCGATCTTGGTACCACAACCGTCGCAGCCTTTTTAACAACTCTTGATACTGGAGAGGTCGCCGCCGGAAGTGGCGGATTGAACCAGCAAACTGTTTATGGGTCAGACGTGATCTCCAGATTGGCCGCAGCCCTCGAACATCCGGACAACGCGGTCCGGCTGCACCGGCTGGCACTGGCCTCCATCAATCAGGCAGTAGATTCTTTGAACCTCTCTCCCTCCACATGGAAGCGTATAAAACAGGTAACCATTGTTGGAAACTGCGCCATGCACCATTTGCTCGCCAACCTTCCCCTTGAAAATCTGGCTCAAATTCCATTCCAGCCTCACACAACCCACGCCATCCCGGTTGCATCTGAAATAATGGATGGTATCTTCCCAGAAGGTATAAAAATCTCCCTTCCCCCGCTGATCGGCGGTTTTGTAGGTTCCGATGCGCTGGCCTGCCTGGCTTATTTTGGATTTGATAATGCATCAGGCCCCATGGCTGCCATCGACCTGGGTACAAACGGAGAGGTAATGGTAACCAATGGCGACAAGATCCTGACAGCATCCACCGCTGCTGGTCCCGCTTTTGAGGGAGTCAATATCTCGTGTGGCTCCCGCGCAGTGGATGGCGCGATCACAAAGGTTGAATTCTCAGAGGGGAAGATGCAGTTAACCACTATCGCAAATGCTCCTCCTGTGGGATTGACCGGCTCCGGCTTATTGTCCGCCATCGCAGCGTGTAGGGCGTTTGGCATTATTAATGAAGGAGGAAGAATCGTTCCTCCCAAAATAGCGCATTTAGAACTCGTCCAGCCAGATAACAGTGTTTACAGGATACTGATTTCAAAAGAAGAGGATATCTATCTAAGTCAAATGGATATTCGTGAACTCCAAAAAGCAAAGGGGGCGATCCGGGCAGCAGTAGATGTACTGATGGAGCAATTAGAACTACAGCCAGCTGACCTAGAACGCGTGATTCTTACCGGATCTTTTGGTGGAGAAGTGGATATTGATGCTATCCTCGATCTGGGGCTGCTGCCTCCCGTTAGAAAACACGTTGTAGAAACAGTCGCCAATGGGGCCGGGTTTGGGGCCGCGATGTTTCTTGCTGAGGAGGGATTTGCCCTTGGAGAAATACTGGCTGAAAGAGCAGTCCAGGTTGATTTGGACCAGGACGCCAATTTCTACGATTTTTATATTGCAGGCATGAAACTCGCTCCCTAAAAGGAATAATACGTCTTGATGGATAAAAACCCTTCTCCCAGTAACAAAAGAATTATCGGGATATTCCTGGTCATTTTTGCATCCATCTGTTGGGGTTCATCCGGTATCTTCATCTTTAATATCGTGGAGAAAGGTGGATTGAGTGCCGTAGGATTGGCATTCTGGCGGGACCTGGTTTCCTCACTCGTTCTGCTGGTTGGGCTGCTTGTGGTCAATCCAAAACTACTTCGAGTAAAAAAGGCGGACCTGCCCTGGCTGATTGGCATGGGCGTGATCAGCATTGGCATCTTTCATATCTTCTGGAATATCGCTGTCCTGCGATTGGGCGCATCATTGGCTACAGTAATTCAATCAAATGCGCCAATTTTTGTGACATTTATGGCCTGGATCTTTTTCAAGGAACAGCTTTCTGTCCGGAAGATATTGGCAATGATTGCCGCTGTTGGAGGAACATTCCTGGCTGCTGGAATAATTGGCAATTGGGATTTTCAGGTTGATTCGGCAGCGATCTGGATCGGCCTTGGATCAGCATTCACCTATGGCACCCTGTCACTGTTTGGCAAGAAACTTGTCGGGGTTTACAATTCCTGGACGATCACATTTTACATCTTCTTGATCGGCACATTGACCATTTTCTTGTTCCAGGGTGGTCGACCGGAACCATGGCCAATCGGAAGCGGGATTCTGCCCTGGATGCTGGGATTTGTGTTGATGTCAACTATCTTGGGTTTTGGGCTCTTTACCAAAGCCCTTTCCATGCTCCCAGCCAGCGTAGCCGCTATCATATCTACAGCCGAGATTATCTCTGCTGCAATTCTCTCTGCAATTTTCCTGGGGGAACGTTTGGGAATTTGGCAGATCCTAGGTGCAGCTCTAATTATTATGGGCGTTGTGCTCGTGTCGCTAAATAAAAATAAAATCCGGGAGTAAAGTGACTCGCTCATTATAAGATCCGCGCGATGAATCGCCCGGCAATTTTTAACGCCCTACGGGCTTGAATATCATTAATTTGTCATTTATCTTCAATATACGGGGGGATTTCAGGGGGATACAATGGCTTATACAAAAGCAGAAATCGGGAGATATGAATACTTCGGAATAAGTATTTTATTGGCTGGGAATCTTACCCTAGGGAAATATCCAGGTACAACATCACCATCACGCCTACCATAGTCCCTATCGTAGCTAATCGTTCATTCCCCGTACCGTGGGTTTCTGGGATGATTTCGTCGCTGATCACATAAAGCATGGCCCCTGCCGCAAAACCCATGGCGTAGGGTAATAGTGGCTCCATAAATTGAACTGCTATCACACCTAATATCGTCAGAGGTATTTCGATCAATCCTGCCCGGATTCCGACGAAACCAGCATAAAAATATGTCCCCATTCCAGCGTTGAGTGCAGCAACTGCAACTGCCAATCCCTCAGGTATATTTTGAATACCAATTGCCAGCATTAATGGAAGCGCATCCGCTAAATTCCCCGATCCAAAAGCAACACCCACTGCCAGTCCTTCAGGCATGTTGTGGAGTGTAATTGCGAGGATGAACAGCCAGACTGCCCGGATTCGTCCTGTATCCGGACCTTCATGTCCCCGGCCCGGATGAAAATGAGGAACAAAACGGTCTCCCAAAATGAGAATTAATACTCCAAATACCATGCCGATCAATACCGGAATAATGCCGCCGTATTCAACTCCGGGAAGTATAAGACTAGTGAAACTTGCAGCCAACATCACGCCAGCAGCAAAACCCAGCGCTCCGTCCAGAAATTTTTGGGAGGGCTTTCTCCAGACCAGTACAGCTAAAGCTCCCAGTGTGTTCATTAATGTGATGAAAAGACCGCCAACGATCCCCTGCCAAATGGGGTTGCTGCCAGCTATATTTAGAAATGTTTGTTGAAACCAGGCCATATTTTTTACTCCGATAAAACAATTTTCCTGCTCTAAAAAATAGTACTGGTTTCCCATTACATATTCTTTCATTAAGGTTCTCACTCTTAGATTCGCTCTGCAGGCAATACCTTACCCCGATCCACATTGGACTGTAACGTCTGCTCTGAATGCCAAGTAAGAATCCCTGCGACTGACCCATCCAAAAAGGGATCCAATCATTGATGGTCTGATGGTAGGTTGACAATAAGATATAATATATATCAATATATTCATAATAAATGGAATAATTTATGAATTTCAATTGCTCCTGTATACAGCGGGGATCGTAATCCTGCTTCCCCAAATTACTGATCAAAATTGGACTGGAAGCCGAAACGATTTCCGCACATTTTCGAAACGATGAGGCTTTCAGTATATGTATGATCGGTTTTTAATTTAATAAGGAAGCGGAATGCAGGAATTAAAACCATACGTAAAAAGAATATCACTTAATGAAGGCATGCCTTCCCTGGTGGGAAACACGCCTCTCCTACCCCTGGTAACCCTGGTGGATAGAACCATAAGTAAAGCCCAGGTATTAGCTAAGGCTGAGTGGTTCAACCCAAGCGGTTCCGTGAAGGATCGACCGGCCTGGGGCATCATTCAAAATGCCCTGCACAAAGGTTTGATATTGCCAGGTATGCATCTTCTGGATTCCACTTCCGGAAATATGGGTATAGCATATGCCACTTTTGGTTCCGCTTTGGGTATCCCTATCACATTAGCCATCCCATCAAATGCCAGTCCTGAAAGAGTAAAGATCATGAAGGCCCTGGGAGCTGAGCTGGTGCTAACCGATCCCCTGGAAGGATCCGACGGTGCCATCCAGATTGCCCAACAAATGGCCGAAGATCACCCGGAGCTGTATTATTACGCCAATCAGTACGATAATCCAGCCAACTGGAAGTCCCATTACCGCAGCACCGGCCCCGAGATCATCGAGCAAACGGACGGGCAGGTAACTCATGTTGTACTGGGCATGGGCACAACTGGCACATTGACCGGTGTCTCCCGTTATATGAAAGACAATTTCCCTGATGTTCAGATTATCGGCGTCCAACCAGATTCGCCCTTTAACGGACTGGAAGGTTTAAAACACATACCGTCCGCTATTCAGCCAGGCATATATGACCCTTCCGCGGCCGACCGCATCGTGTACATCAGGACAGAAGATGCTTATGATATGGTGCGCTGTCTAGCCCGGGAAGAGGGATATTTCATCGGTATCTCCTCTGGAGCCGCCGCTGTTGCTGCCCGCCAGATTGCCAATGAACTCGACCAGGGTGTGGTGGTAACTGTCTTTCCTGATGCCGGATTTAAATATCTAAGCGATGAAGAATTATGGAAGGTTTCATGAAAATTCACATCCCCTCCCATCTCCTGGAACAGATCCAGTCCCATGGTGAAAACGCCTATCCATATGAAGGGGCAGGTTTGATGCTCGGACAAGAAGAAAATGGCAAACGGACCGTTAAAAGTCTGCTATTCCTGGAGAATGCCAGAGAAGAAGAGAACCAGCATAACCGCTACCTGATCACAGCTGAAAATATGCTCTGGGGCGAAAAAGAAGCTGACCGACTGGATTCGACCATTCTAGGTATTTTCCACTCTCACCCGGATCACCCGAATCGCCCCTCAGAATATGATCGCGAATTTGCAATCCCATGGTATTCCTACCTGATCACCAGCGTAAATAACGGAAAAGCTGCTGGAAGCCGATGCTGGAGGCTAGAAGACGACCGGGAGATCTTTTCAGAAGAGATTATTCAAGTTATCTCAAATAGACTGAAGTAAGGCAGGCTCAGTTGTAAAGCCCGCCGAGCCAATCACTAGAAGCAAGTTTATAATATTTATCAGTAGAGGAAATATGCCAACACTAAAAATACCTACACCATTACGACCCTACGCAGAAGGACAAAGCACCCTTACACTTCCTGGCAAGGTCGTGGAAGAAGTTCTCGAGGGGGCAATTGAAACATATCCGATGTTAAAGAAACACCTGTTTAATGACGACGGCAAGCTAAGGCCATATGTAAATTTATTTCTTGGCGAAGAAAACGTCAATCAGTTAGAAGGACTCAAAACTCCATTATCTGATACAGATACTCTGTTGATCATACCCTCCATCGCTGGAGGATAATACAACCCGTAGGAGGGAATATGCTCCCTGAACTCTCACATGAGGAAATCCTTCGTTATTCCAGACATCTATTGATCCCTGATGTTGGATTGGAAGGCCAGAAGAAGTTAAAAGCTGCCTCTGTTCTTATCGTTGGAACAGGCGGATTGGGATCACCTGTCGCTCTTTACTTGGCAGCCGCAGGCGTAGGCCGGATCGGGTTGGTTGACTATGATGTGGTGGATTTTTCCAACCTGCAGCGCCAGGTCATACACGGTGAATCCAGATTGGGAGACTTGAAAGTTGAATCTGCCCGGGATCGAATGTTGGATCTCAATCCAGAAATTCAGATCGATGTATATAACGAGGTTATTAACTCGGAAAACGCCTTCCGGATCGCCGAAACCTATGACATCATCGTTGACGGAACTGACAACTTCCCCACTCGCTACCTGATCAATGACCTGTGTGTCCTGACTGGAAAGACCAATGTCTATGGTTCCATATTCCGGTTTGACGGCCAGGCCAGTGTCTTTGCCGCAGAAGAAGGTCCTTGCTACCGCTGTCTTTTCCCTGAGCCGCCACCTCCCGGGTTAGTGCCATCCTGTGCCGAAGGTGGTGTTCTGGGCGTACTTCCCGGAACTATCGGCAGCATCCAGGCTACAGAAACCCTCAAGATCATCCTTGGTATCGGGGAGCCGCTGATCGGCAGACTGCTGCTATATGATGCCCTCGATCTTTCATTCCAGACGGTCAAGGTGCACAAGAACCCCGAATGCAAAGTTTGTGGAGAGCATCCGGAGATAACAGGGCTGATCGATTACGAGGCATTTTGCGGTGTGCCGGCCAATGATCATGATGAAGGATCCGCCGGCGAGGATTGGGATATCACCGCGTTACAGCTTTCATCGCGTCTAAAGGAAAATCCAGGGCTGCGCTTGATCGATGTCAGGGAACCACACGAAAGGGAAATATCCAATCTGGAGGGATCAGAATTAATCCCCATGGGCCAATTCGCCGCCCGCTTGAATGAGCTGGACAGCGCGGAAGAGTTGATACTCTTCTGCAAAGCAGGTACACGCTCGACCAGGGCTCTTGAAATCCTGGCCAGTGCAGGATTCAAAAAGGTGAAAAATCTGAAGGGCGGCATCAATGCCTGGGCAATCGATGTGGATCCCAGCCTGCCTATATACTGATATTCAACGGGATTGAGTTCTTTGAAAGTACTCAGTCCCGTTTCTCGGTATTTATAAAATTAGCCAGTGAAAACAATAATCTTCTTTTCTATCTGAACGATTCCAATCTAAACAAGTCAGGATACAATTTTTTCAGGATGTCAAACCGAACACATGCCAATCCCTCATTTATGGCAAAAATATTACTGGACCGGCTGGAAAGGATTTCAGCTGATTCTAGTTGGGCGCATCAAGCCAGTGGTGTGCGGGCGTCTATAGCCAAAATTATCTCCCAAGGCGATCCTGATTTGACCCAGCTCTCCCCACTGCTGGAATTAGGTTTTCTGATCCTGGAAAACGCCGCAGGGAATTATCCAGGGGGTTTAGAGATGGAAGACAAAAGACAGGGGACAGAGAAGAAAACCCAACCAACGCTCTAAGCAAACACCAATGTAATCCTGATGGCGACCAAAGAAGCAAAACTCTTCACCTGGCCCAAGGTGGCTCAGTTCCCGGCAAACGCCCCGCTGTCTGACAAAAGGGTACTGGTCATGAATAATGCCTGGGGTTCTGGACGAACAACCTGGGCTGTCTTCAAACAGGTGGAAGGCACCGGTAGAATTCCCAGCACCTGCGTATTGCACTACAACCCATACAGAAATTTACTTAAATACCAGCCTGATTATTACGGAGCCATCACAGACGCATATATAATATACCCCTGGGATATTGACCAGGCAGAGCCTGAAAGTATATTTCTAGAAAATGGGGGACGTGTTTAGGTCGATCTCAGATTGTTAAGCCCAAAAGAAACCGACCACAAAACCGATGCTTAATCCCAGAAGGGTCCCGAGGATCGCCTCACCGGGTGTATGGCCCAATACTTCCTTAAGTTTATCTTGGGGAGGGATCTTCCCTTTTGAAAATTCTTCAATGATCGAATTGATCAATACAGCCTGTTTTCCAGATTCCCTGCGAACACCAGTTGCATCGTAGATCACGATCGTTGCGAATATTGCTGACACAGCAAATACCGCAGTATCAAAACCAACCATCAGGCCTATCGACAAAGCTGTTGCACTGACCATGGCAGAGTGTGAACTTGGCATCCCACCTGCCTGAAATATCAGCGCCCAGTTCCATCTCTTTAATAGGAGGTACTCGATCAATACTTTCAACACCTGGGCAATTAACCAGGCGGTCAAAGCTGCCAGCAGGACTGGATTGAACAACAAGATTTCACTAAGACTCATCATCACCTTTGAGTACTTCTTCAACTTTTAACTCTGCTTCATCAAGCAGAGAAATACAATAGGAAGCCAGAATCTGGCCGCGTTCAAAATACAGCAAGGTCTTTTTTAGATCATTTTCCCCACTTTCCAGGGTTTGCACCAGCTCTTCCAATTCTTGAAGAGCTCCTTCGTATGACAAATCTTCCATAGGTTTAAATTTTAGATCGCTCACGGTAACATCCTTTAAATCCAATTTTCTTCTCGGTAAGTTCCAAACACATCCTTCATTACATCAGTGATCTCGCCCAGTGT
>RCNB010002038.1_pt1 | contig 16712 bp, 14 predicted proteins | sample 2041321 | NCBI WGS metagenome assembly RCNB01 (sample SAMN09708232, study PRJNA481090) | Marine sediment metagenome, whole genome shotgun sequencing project. | reverse complement strand
AATTTTATACTTTCGCCTCTCTTAAAAAGAAGATTCAGCACTTGCCGAATTTGAGAGTGCAAATTTAAATAATATTTTTAAATCTCAAACATTATTTTAGTTATTTTAAGTAAAAAAAAATAATATGAATAAAATTGCTTCCGTTTTAATGCTATCATTTCTCTTTTTTATGAATGCATGCGGTAATAAGTATCAATTACAATTGGAATCTCCAAAGAGCATACAGATTGATAAGCCTCTAAAAATAAGTGTAAAAGAGAAAAGTGGGAATCCTATTGATTCTATTCAATACTTTATTAATGGTAAATTGATAGAGAATAATGATGGTTTTGACATCAATGGATTTAAATTAGGAAAACAAGCCATTTCAGCAACTATTTTCTATGAAGGCAAGAGTAAAAAACTGAACAATACGGTTTACTTTTTGAATGATACTCCACCGGTGGTGTATACTTATGACGTTATCAATGAGTATCCCCATGATAATAAGGCATTCACTCAAGGCTTTGTTTATCACAATGGTTATTTTTATGAAAGCACCGGGCAGAATGGTAAATCTACTTTAAGAAAGACTGAAATAACAACAGGTAAGGTTCTACATAAGATAGATATAGATAAACAATATTTTGGAGAGGGTATAACCATAAAAGATGGGAAAATTTATCACTTGACCTGGAGGAAAAAAATCGGTTTCGTTTATGACCTTGCAAGTTTTAAGCTTGAAAAAACTTTTGATTACGGTCAAAGTAAGGAGGGTTGGGGCTTGACACATAATAATGACTTTCTGGTTAAAACTGATGGTACCGAGCGCATGTGGTTTATAAACCCAGAAACATTTGAGGAGGTTCGTTATATTGAGACCTATACCAATAAAAGAAAAGCAGAAAAGCTGAATGAATTAGAGTTTGTAAAAGGTAAAATATATGCCAATATCTGGCAGCAAAACTCCATTTTAATTGTTGAACCTTCAACAGGTGCCATAGAAGGTATTGTAAGTTTGAAAGGTCTACAATCTAAAGCTGGGCAAAAAGGTGAAGATAATGTTCTAAATGGTATTGCATATGATGCCGAGAATGACCGTTTATATGTTACGGGTAAAAATTGGAACAAGGTTTTTGAGATCAAATTGATTGAAAAGTAAATAAAATGTTGCGTTATATAGTCCTAATTGTTTTCGGTTTCTTAGCATTGCATTCATGTAATGATGAGATCTTTGACACCAGGCCAAGCACTGGTGAACTAATTTTTTCACGAGATACTGTCTTTCTTGATACTGTTTTTTCTAACATAAGCTCGAGTACAAGGGCTTTTAAAATATACAATAAAGGTAGTAGTCATATTAATATCCCATTTATCAGTTTAGGAAGAGGACAACAATCATTTTATAGACTTAATGTAAATGGACAGCCGGGTAAGTCTTTTGAAAATATTGATATTTTGCCGAATGACAGTATTTATGTTTTTGTAGAGGCCACTATAGATTTTTCGAAAGTGACAAGCCCAATTTATACTGATTCGATAGTATTTGATCAGGGAGTGAATCAACAAGATGTCAAATTGGTAACTTTAGTTCAGGATGCATATTTTTTATTTCCAGAGAGAGATGCACAAGGAATCAAGGAGAAGATTGTTATAGGAGTTGATGATGATGGTGAGGAGATGGCTGTAGAGGGCTTTTATTTGGAAGGTAATGCAACTTGGACCAATGAGAAACCATATGTTATATACGGATATGTTGGTGTAAACAAGGGGAATACCCTTACGATTGAAAAAGGAGCAAGGGTTTATTTTCACCAAAATTCTGGGCTTTTGGTTGAAAAAGAGGCAAGCCTTAAAATTAATGGGACTTTGAATGAAAAAGTTATTTTTCAAGGGGATAGACTGGAACCATTCTATGAGGATGTTGCAGGTCAATGGGGCACCATATGGTTAAGACCGGGGAGTAAGGATCATACAATCAATCACGCTATTATCAAGAATAATACAATAGGGGTTTTAATGGACTCTTTGGGTGGATCAGAAGAACCAACCCTAAGAATTGATAATACAGAAATTTACAATACTTCCAATTTTGGTTTGTTTGGAAGAGCAACACATATTGTCGGATCAAATTTAGTAATTGGAAACAATGGGAAGTCTTCACTGGCATGTATATTAGGGGGTTCTTATAACTTTACCCATGCAACCTTTGCCAATCATTGGTCGGGAAGTATAAGGAATTCGCCGGCAGTATTTGTCAGTAATTTTGAATTAGTATCAAGTGCCAACGCAGGAGATGAATTAATTGTCAATGATCTCGTAGCTGCTAATTTTTCTAATTGTATCATTGAAGGTAATCAAAGTGTTGAGTTTGTTCTTCGGGAAAATATGGAGGCAGGATTTAATTTTAATTTTAAGAATAATTTATTGCGTTTTTTTGATCCTGGGGGTAATTTTTCGAATGATCCTTTGTATGATTTTGAAGACACATCTAAATACCAGGAGAATATATTCAATGGAGAGCCTGACTTTAAGGATGTGAATGAAAATCAACTTATTATAGGAGACGTTTCGGATGCCAATGGAAAAGCAGATCTTTCTGCCGCTCAAAAGGTTCCTTTTGATATTTTGGGTGTAAATCGAATTTCTTCACCTGATATTGGTGCCTACCAGCATGTGATTTTCGAGTAATAGATTGATGAAAATCTAATTCTTATAAATAATACCATCTTTCATGACAAATACAACATCCTCAAGGGTTTTGATGTTTTGAGTGGGGTCTTCATTTACAGCAATGATGTCAGCAAAATTCCCTTTTTCAATTGAGCCTATTTTCTCGTTTTTAAGGAGAAGTGCATTGACTATTGTAGCTGATTGAATAGCGTGCATTTCTGTCATGCCTACCTCTACCATATAGCCAAATTCCTTACCGTTTATTCCATGAGGAAATACGCCTGCATCTGTGCCAAAGGCAATTTTCACTCCCTTTTTATAGGCTTTGGCAAAAGTCCCTTGAATTTTTGGTCCAATTGCTAAAGCTTTAGGAACAATGATGTCCGGGTAATATCCTTGCAGTTTAGCCTTTTCGCTAACTTCTTTGCCAGCTGTTAGGGTTGGAACATAATACACATCATGTTCTTTCATCATTTCCATGGTTTTATCACTCATAAGAGTTCCATGTTCTATGGTTTTAACACCTCCTAAAATAGCGCGTTGCATGCCTTCGTCGCCATGCGCATGGGCCGCCACATGCATGTCATAATCTTTGGCTGTTTCGCATATCGCTTTAATCTCCTCAATTGTGAATTGTGGGTTTTGTCCATTTTTCGCCATACTTAAAACGCCGCCAGTTGCAGTTATTTTAATAAGATCTGCACCGTTCTTATACCTTTGCCTGACCGCTTTTTTTGCGTCATCAACACCATTGACAACACCTTCGGCTGGCCCGGGATCTCCCATTAATTCTTTTCTCATCCCTACTGTGTGATCTGCATGCCCTCCGGTTGTTGCCAAAGCCTTACCGGCAGTGTACACTCTTGGCCCTTCAACGAAACCTTGATTTATGGCATTTCTAAGAGAAATATTGGCTCCACTGCCTCCTAAATCTCTAACAGTAGTAAACCCTGCCAGGAGCGTTTTTTTACCATAAAACCCTGCTCGCAATGCTCTGTCGGATGTGTTAAGCGTAAACTTTTGTAAATAGGACTTAGGATTTGATTCTCCCTCTAGGTGCACATGCATGTCTATTAATCCCGGAAGAACAGTTTTATTTTTAAGGTCAATAAGGATATCTTGATCAGAACTAGTTGTTTTAAATCCTTTTTCGACACTTTTGATCATATTGCTTTCAACTATAATGGTCATGTTGTCAAGTACCTTTCCATTTTTTGTATCTATTAATTTTCCACATTGAATATAGGTACTTTGACTTGAGACAAAAGAAGTGATGCTTAAAAAGAAGAGGATGCTTAAATATTTCATATTTTTGATGGTTAGATTGCTATAAATATAACAAGCTTAAACGAATATTAAATGAGTTCTAAAAAAATTTTAATAACAGGTGCTAGTCGAGGAATAGGATTAGAACTCGTCAAGCAGTTGGCTGCAAAGGGTCATCAGGTTCTTGCATTGAGCAGAAATACAAGGTCAATTGACCCTACTTTATTAGAAGATAAACAGGCTACATTTTTACAGACTGATATTACAACAGCTGAAGGATTGACAAGGGTCGTCAAATTTGTCAAAGAAAATTGGGACGAGGTGGATGTTGTAATTCATAACGCAGGGGCCTTAATGCATAAGCCCTTTAAGGAAACAACAACAGAGGATTTTATAAATATCTATAAAGTGAATGTTTTTGCAATTGCAGAATTGACAAGAAGATTGGATACATTTCTGGTAACAGGGAGCCATGTCATTGGGATAAGCAGCATGGGTGGAATACAGGGCAGTTTAAAATTTGCCGGTCTTTCAGCCTATAGTTCATCTAAAGGGGCTGTGATCACGCTTATGGAGTTGCTGGCCGAGGAATATAAGGAAAGAGGTGTACAATTTAACGCCTTGGCTCTTGGAGCAGTGCAAACTGAAATGTTAAAAGAGGCTTTTCCTGATTACGAGGCGCCGACAAGCGCAAAGGATATGGCAAAATATATCGCTGATTTTGCTTTGAATGGGAATAGCATTTTTAATGGCAAGGTCTTACAAGTTTCTAATTCTACTCCTTAAAAAACGCGGATAATTTTCTAGCTAATTTATAATTGTTTGGAAACTAAAAAAGAAATTCTTGAAAAATACCTACCCATTGAGGCAGTGCCAATGGTAATTCACGTGATTGAACGTTATCCATGCCATTTGAAAATTGTTAAAAAAAGAAGAACCAAGCATGGTGATTTTAAAAGGTATTTTGATGGAAAAGTACAAATAACGATCAATAATGATTTAAACCCTTATAGGTTTCTCTTAACTCTTATACATGAATTTGCACATTTATTAACTTTTCAAGAATATAAAAAGGTGAGACCTCATGGCGCAGAATGGAAAAGAAACTTTAAGTTACTTATGTTGCCTTTTCTTAAACCAGAAATTTTTCCGGATGAGATACTGAGTCAACTGGCTCATTATTTAATTAATCCTAAGGCTAGTAGCGATGGAGATACTAACTTGTCGTTAGCATTTCGGAAATTTGATGAGGATAATGATAAAACGCTTATTTTTGAAATACCAGATAAAAGTAAATTTCAATATCACAACCGCACTTTTATCAAAGGAAAAAAGAGGAGGACCAGGTTTGAATGTGTTGAAGTCCTTACAGATAGAAAGTATATTTTTCATCCTCATGCAGAGGTTGAACTTATTAAGTAAAAATTATGAATAAGAATTATTATGCAGTTATTATGGCCGGAGGAGTAGGATCTCGTTTTTGGCCGGTTAGTACTCCAGAGAATCCAAAGCAGTTTCACGATATGCTAGGTACTGGACAATCTCTTATACAACAGACTTTTAGTCGATTGTCAAAATTAATTCCTGCTGAGCAGATATTGATTGCCACAAACAAAAGGTATAAAGAATTGGTTATGCAGCATTTGCCTGAAGTCACAGAAAACCAAGTTTTACTTGAACCTGCCATGAGGAATACCTCTCCTTGTATTTTATATAGTGCGCTTAAAATTGCCGATCAAAATAAGGATGCAGTGATGATAGTTGCTCCTTCTGATCACTATATTGAAAATGAAGAAGAATTTGTAAAAAATGTTGAATCAGCCTTTGAAACCTGTCAGAATAATGATATTCTAATGACGCTTGGGATCAAGCCTACAGGTCCAAATACCGGATTTGGTTATATTCAGTTTGACGATTCGCCACAAGAAGTCAAAAAAGTAAAAAATTTCACAGAAAAACCAGATCTTCAAACAGCTGAAAAATTCTTGGTTCAAGGAGATTATCTTTGGAATGCAGGAATTTTTATATGGAGTGTGAAGAGTATTCTTGATTCATTTGAAAGAAATCTTCCAGAGATGTATGAACTGTTTCAAAAGGGCGCTTCTTGTTGGAATTCGAAGGAAGAAGAAGGTTTTATTACAAATCATTATCCTGAGGCCGAAAATATATCTATAGATTATGGAATCATTGAAAAGGCGAAAAATGTATATGTGATGGGAACTGATTTTGGCTGGAACGATTTGGGCACTTGGGGGTCTTTATATGACAAACTTTCAAAGGATGAAAGGGACAATGCAATCGTTAATGCCAATAGTTATTTTATTGATTCAGATAGAAATATGGTAAGCACACAAAGCGGCAAACGTATCGTTGTTTCCGGAATTAGTGATTATATCATAGTTGAAACCAAAGATACCATTATGATCTATCCAAAATCTGAGGAGCAGAATATCAAGCAGGTATCCAAGCGGATGGATGAGACATTTCCTACTAACTAATTTTTAGTACATTTACTAGACAGATTATTATTATTACCCAATTTCATGGATGAAAAAGACAAAGGTCAAATAGAGGAGGATAAAAAATTTAGGGAACAAAAGGAAGGTGTTCAAAAGGAATTTAAAGGTTTTTTTCAGAGTCTAAAGGAATATATTCCTCAGCTATTGAATATTAAAACCGGAACGGATAAGGAGGCAACTGCTAAACTTATACGTGAAGGAGTTTCAATTAAAGGGCAGACTGCATGGATTCTTGTTTTCTCAATCCTGATTGCCTCGATTGGGTTGAATGTAAGTTCTACCGCAGTTGTTATTGGAGCAATGCTTATTTCTCCATTAATGGGGCCGATACTTGGGATTGGATTTTCAATTGGTGTAAATGACGTAGATACTTTAAAAGCATCGGTGATCAATTTCGGTGCCATGGTGTTTTTAAGTTTATTAACGTCATTCTTATTTTTTAGCATCCCAATATTTAAAGAAGCAACACCAGAAATATTGGCTCGAACAACACCAGATGTAAGAGACGTTCTCATTGCCATGACTGGGGGTCTTGCTTTAATTATAGCAATCAGCAGGCCTAAAGCACAATTTAATACGGTAGCGGGTGTAGCTATTGCTACAGCGCTGATGCCACCTTTATGTACCGCAGGATTTGGTCTGGCTACGGGTCAGTTCAATTATTTTGGAGGTGCTATATTTCTATTCACAATAAACTCAATTTTTATTGCCTTGGCTGCTTTTGCCATTACAAAGTATTTGAGGTTTCCAATGCTTAAGTATATCAATCAAGCCAAACGGAAAAGAATTTCAAGAATTGCTTCTCTAATTGCTGTTGTTGTGTTGGGTTTTAGCATGTATCAGTTTTATCTTTTATATCTTATTAATGATTACGATACGAAAGCAGAAAGGTTTATCAAAGACTTACAAGAACAGGGAGTCAATATTATAGGAGACCCTAGTGAAAGTATTGATTATGAGGCTAAAGAGATCAAATTATACGTCTTTGGAAATGATTTTAGCGCTACAGATAGGAAGCGTTGGGAGGTTGATATGAATGAGCTTGGCCTGAAGGACACAAAACTTACTATTTTGCAGAGTCAAGATGATTCGAGTATTAGAGAAGATATTGACCAGATCAAAAATATGTATATGGATAGCAACAGGATGTTGATAACCAGAGATGAGACTATAAGAGAAAAGGAGATAAGAATAAGTAAATTGGAAAAAGATTTACGCAGATTCTATGATAACGAGGTGCTTTTTGATAGGGTTGTTAAGGAGATTGGAATAAATTATAATGGTTTGAAGAAAGTGAGTTTTGCTCAAGAATTCGTTTCAGATTTTGAAAAAATTGATACTGCTAATATTATTTCGGTAAAATGGAAGCCGCTTGTTGGTAAAAAACAACGGAGACAAGACGAAAAGAAACTGAAAGAATGGATGGAAGCAAGGTTGAGCCTCAAGAATATTGAAATTAGAGAGCTACCATAGGTCGTTTCAAGAGATAAATTTGTTGTAATTATATGAGAGGCACTTCGATATTACTCCTTATTTTTTTTATATCCTTTCCAAACTTTGGCCAAAAGGTGAAATTCAACAAAGGTAAAGTTGCTCAAAAGAATTATTATGCGGCAGTAACGTATGATGAATTAAAAAGCAAACTCATTATTCCTGTAGAGATTGAAGGAAATTCTTATCGATTTTTATTCGACACCGGAGCGCCAAATCTAATAAGCCATTCCTTACAAGGTGTTATACAAACCAAAGCACTCAAAAGTATTCAAGTTAAAGATGCAAATGATAAAAGGCGTTCCTTGGATGTGGTTGTCATCCCAATGCTTGAGATTGGTGGCGTTAGTTTTAAAAATTCTCCGGCTATCGTAAATGATGCCAGGAGTAATTTTCTTTTTGAATGCTTGAATATTGATGGAATAATCGGTAGTAATTTAGTTCGGAATTCTATTGTTCAGATTGATTCAAGGAAAAATCAAATTATCATCACTGATCAAACTCAAAAATTGAATCTCGAGGGATTTGATTACCTCGACATGGCAATGGATGCTAATCAGAGTAGTCCATATATTTGGATCAACCTTGTAGGGAAAGGTAAGGCAAGGGAGCAAGTATTGTTTGATACGGGAGCTGAGGGATTTTATGACCTTTCGTTTAATAGTTTCAAAAAATTAAATGAACTTCAGGTGTTTAGTCATTTGGATTCGGCACAGGGATTCAAAGGAATTGGGCTTTTTGGTGTATCGGAGCCGACAACTCATTATAGAGTTCAACTCTCTTCAATTGGTTTTCTAGGTGCTGAATTTACCAATATAATCAGTATTTCCACGATGGCAGTCAAATCAAGGATAGGGGCTGATTTGATGCATTTTGGAAGGGTTACACTGAATTTTAAAGATAAGAAGTTTTATTTCGAACCATTTGATCAAAAGGTAGATCTTCAGAAGAAAGTATGGCCTTTTAGTCCAACTGTTAAAGATGAAGAAATTGTAGTTGGTATTGTATGGGAGGATACCTTGTCAGAAATTTTGAATTTTGGAGATAGAATAATTATGATAAATGACCTGGATACGGATTCAATGGGTATTTGTAATTTGTTAGTCGAGGAATCTCCCTTTCAAAACAGTAATGAATTGAAAATTACTCTCAGGGATGCCTCAGGAACACTTAAAGAAATAGAATTAGAAAATTACTACCTGGAATCAAATGTTAATCAAGTTGAGTAAATTCTAGCTTTTATTATATACTTCTCGAACTTTTTTATACAGGTTTGAAGAGTAAACAAAATCAGTAACGGCTTTGTTATCAGTTTTGAAAATAGTTTTAAAAGAGCCTTCCCATTCTTTGAGTCCTTGTTTTAGAAAAATGATTTTTTCTCCTATTTCCATAACAGAATTCATGTCATGCGAATTAATAATAGTAATCATTTGATATTCATCTGTGATTTCCTGAATCAAATTATCAATGACAATAGCTGTTTTAGGATCAAGCCCCGAATTGGGTTCATCACAGAATAAATATTTAGGATTCATTACTATCGCTCTAGCAATAGCTACCCGTTTCTGCATACCTCCTGAGAGTTCGGCAGGAAATTGATTGTTTACATTTTCCAGATGGACCCTATTTAGAACGAAGTTTACCCTGTCCTTCATTTCCTCTTCCGATTGGTTGGTAAACATTTTCAAAGGAAACTTAATATTATCTTCGATCGTTTCTGAATCAAAAAGCGCCCCTCCTTGAAATACCATGCCAATTTCTTTACGGAGTTCTCTTTTTTCAGATAAAGACATCTGACTATAGTGCCTGTTGTCATAGCATATATCACCTTGTTCAGGAGAGAATAGCCCAAGTAGACATTTTAAAAATACAGTTTTCCCAGATCCACTAGTCCCAATAATCATACTAGTGTCACCTTTGTGAAACGTAGCAGAAACACCTTTTAAGATGTGATTGTCGCCAAACGATTTGTGTATGTCTTTAACTTCTATCATCTATCCTAAAAGCATTTGAGTTAAGAAATAATTTAATAATATAATAACTATGCTCGTCCAAACAACAGCCTGGGTACTTGCCTTTCCTACTTCAAGTGATCCTCCTTTGACGTAAAATCCATAAAAAGATGGGATCGTCGAGATCACGAATGCAAAAACCATAGTTTTAATAATCGCATACCGAATAAGATAGGGTTGGAAATCCATTTGAATACCTGTTATATAGCTGTCAGAAGAAAATAGACCAGTCATAAAACCTGAGACCCACCCACCAAAAATGCCTAGGAACATTGCAAGTAGAACGATAAAGGGGTAAAAAAATACTGCAGCAAGTACCTTGGGTAAGACTAAATAGTTTAACGCATTAACTCCCATGACTTCCAAAGCGTCAATTTGCTCTGTAACCCTCATGGTTCCAATACTCGAAGTGATATAAGAGCCAACCTTACCGGCCAGAATAATAGACATAAACGTCGGGGCAAACTCAAGTATGATGGATCTTTTTGTAGCGAAACCTATCAGGTATTTAGGAATCCAAGGACTATCAACGTTAAGTGCTGTCTGAATGGCAACAACACCACCAACAAAAAAGGAAATAAAGGCTACTATTCCTATAGACTTCAAGCCTAGTTCCTCAATCTCTTTGAAAAGACTTTCTCTAAATACAGATCTTTTCTGCGGTTTCTTAAAGACCTGGCCTAGCATAATAAAATAAAGCCCAATATTTTGAAGGTATTTCATAACGAATAGAATCATGCTAAAATATTAAAATTTAGCAGACATATGATCATTTAAAATCCCTTTTATGCTTAAATTTGGGCTTAAAAAAAATAATGATGAGAAAAGTACTGTTGAGTTTATTCCTTTTATTTTTTACTTTAAATTTTGTAGCTCAAGATATTACAACGGTCAACAGGCCAAAGTTGGTTGTTGGGATCATTGTAGATCAGATGAGATATGATTACATAGCAAGATTTTATGAGCGATATGGAGAAGATGGCTTTAAAAGGATGTTAAGGGAAGGGTATAATTTTGAAAACGCCCATTTTAATTATGTTCCGACATTAACTGCTGTTGGTCATGCCTCTGTTTATACGGGTACAACGGGTAGCGGACATGGGATAATTGCCAATGATTGGTATGATAAGTTCATGAAGAAAATGATTTATTGTGTGGATGATTTTGATTATCAGGCTGTTGGTACTGAAAAGACTAATGAGCAAAAATCTCCAAAGAGGTTAATGGCGACAACAGTCACTGACGAACTGAGATTAGCGCAAAATATGAATAGTAAGACAATTGCAATTGGGCTTAAGGATCGTTCGGCAGTTTTGCCTGGTGGGCACACTTCTAATGGCTCGTACTGGTTTGTCGGCAAGGATGAGGGGAAATTTATTACTTCTACTTTTTATATGAATGAGTTACCAAAATGGGTGAAGGATTTTAATAAAAAGGAATTGCCTAAAAAATATATGAAGAATGATTGGGAGACTTTGTATCCCATAAAATCTTATAAAGAAAGTATTGTAGATGATAACCCTTATGAAGGTCTCTTTATAGGTGAAGAAAAACCAGTTTTCCCTCATGAATTGAAAAAACTAAGTGAGAAAAATGGAAACTTTGATCTAATAAAAGAAACACCTTATGGCAATTCAATATTAAAAGAGTTTGCCATCGCTGCCATAGAAGGCGAAGATTTAGGGCAAAGAGATTATACAGATTTTTTAGCCATTAGTTTTTCTAGTCCAGATTATATAGGTCATAGATATGGCTCTGACTCTAAGGAAATTGAAGATACTTACCTAAGGCTTGACTTAGAGTTATCAGATCTATTGAAATACCTTGATAAGAAAATCGGAGCTGGGAATTACACCTTGTTTCTAACAGCAGATCATGCTGTGGTCCCGGTGCCTGCCTATTTGAAATCATTAAAAATTCCAGCAGGATATTTTGATTATTCATTGTTTAGGGAATACTTAAAGGATTTGACACAAAAATATTACGGAGTAACAGATCTTGTTGAAAATGTATCTAATAATCAGATTTTTTTGAATAGGGTAGTAGTTGATAGTTTGAAACTTGATGCGAATTTGGTGGCTGAAAAATTATGTCAGGATATTATTAATTATGATGGCGTATATAAGGTGTTAACGGCAAAAACACTCCAAACTTCTGATTTTCAGTCAGGTATTTTAAATTATGTTCAAAATGGTTACAATCAAAAATTCTCTGGCGATATTATGATGGTTCCAAACCCTGCGACTATTTATAAAAGGGAGACTGGAACTACCCATGGGTCAGGTTATAATTATGATACGCATGTGCCTATTATCTTTATAGGGAAAGGTATTAAAAACGGTAGAAGCAGGGATTATGTAGAGATTATTGACATTGCGCCGACGGTTTCTAACTTACTCCAAATTCAATTTCCAAACAGTAATACGGGCAAAGTTTTACAGTCAGCTTTGAAGTAGAATACCGAAATTTATACACCTGAGAAAAAACTCTCCAATTTCTTGGAGAGTTTCTCTTCTTTAACAATAACAATTTTCCCTAGTTTTAAAATAAAAAAAACTAATGAGATAATACAACGCAACAAAGTTTTTAATATTGTAAAAGTGAAAAAATAATTCAATTTTTTTTAAATTAACACTTTAGATAACTGGGTATTTTATACGTAAAATGAGGAAAGTAAAAAGCATAAAAAAACTCTCCCTTTACAGGAGAGTTCTCTTCTTTAACAATAACAATTTTCCCTAGTTTTAAAATAAAAACTAATGAGATAATACAACGCAGTTACATTTCTAATATTGTAATGTGATCGAAAAAAAGTTATTATTTTTTCAGGAGTGATAATCTATTTTTTCCCTTTCGTCTTTTGGGGTCTGGTTTTAGGCTTCTTATATTTTTTTTTGATCTCTCTTTTATAAGATCCACCTAAATTTACTTTTTGATTTTTTTCACTTTTTTCATGAAATGCCAAGCCAGGTTTTTCAGTATTTTTTAGTTTACCACCAATTTCTTTTTCTGAGCTTCTGTCTTTTTCCTCTGGCATAAGCAGTTTGGAAATCTCAACTTCTTTTGGAAGGCTTGTTATTGGGATTTCTGTTTGCATTAATATTTCAATTTCTAAAAGTGCCTCTTCTTCATTCGGGATAAATAAAAATATGGCTTCTCCGCTTTTTCGAGCTCTTCCGGTTCTTCCTATTCTATGGATATATTGTTCCGGGTATTTCGGGGCGTCAAAGTTGATTACGTGGCTTACACCAAGGATATCCATGCCTCGTGATACAATATCGGTGGCGATTAATATTCTTGCTTCACCGTTTTGAAACTTTTCAATGGCATGAAAACGATAATTCTGAGATTTGTTTGAGTGTATAAGCTCCATTTCTTCAGGAAAATATTCACTCAATTCTGCAAAGAGTCGGTCAGCTATTTTTTTATTCTTTGTAAAGACTAAAACTTTGTCTAGTGATTCTTGTTCAAGAAGGTATTTAAGGTAATTTACTTTGGTGTTGTAGTTTGGAACAGGTATTCCTGTTTGAGTAATTTTTTCTAAGGGTGTTCCAACCGGAACAATTTCGATTTTTTTTGGGCTTTTAAAGAAGCCTTGTATCATTTCGTCTACGTCTTCTGTTATTGTGGCAGAGAACATAATGCTTTGACGTTTCTTTGGCAATATGTCTAGTATGTTGAGAAGCTGAGGTCTAAACCCAACAAAAAGCATCTCATCCACTTCATCCAAAACTAATTTTTGGACGGAGGCCAGACGCAGTACTCCTGAAACCGCTAAGTCAAATAGTCTACCTGGAGTGGCTACAAGGATGTCAATACCTTCATTAACAGCGTCTTTTTGCTTATTTATATTAACTCCCCCAAAAACCCCTGTGATTCTTACATTTTGATAAGTGGTTAACTCTTCTGCAACTGAAACTACCTGAGCTACCAATTCTCTTGTAGGTACAAGTATGAGCACTCTTGGGTGGACTTGTTCAGAATATGTCAGTGATTTTAATACGGGTAAGAGGTAGGCGAGAGTCTTTCCTGTTCCTGTTTGGGCAAGCCCTACCATATCATTTCCGGAGTTCACAGCCGGTATAGATCTCTCTTGTATAGGAGTGGGCGATGTGATGCCCATATCAATTAAGGCTCTTAGTTGTGGCTTGTTAATTTTTAAGTCCTCAAATGATTTCATAGTGCGTGTTTTATTTTACAAAATTAATTATACATTCGGGAATTCTATCATTAGTTCCATAAATATTAGTTTTGTTTATATGAAACGCCGATTTTTTTACGTTTTTTTTACGCTTTTTGCTTCCTTGATGCTTATGTTTTCATGTTCTGGCAGTGATACTCCTCCAGAGCCAATCAATAATGAATATGAGCTTGACGGAGAGGTTTTTGAAATAACGACCGAAATGTATTGGGTAGCTATAGGAAATCAAGGGGCAGTCGATCAATTGAGGTTGCTTGAGCCTATGCTTGATTCAGACTTATATAATTTGATCATTTTAAGCCCTAAATCTAGCTCATCATCTCTAGAAGGGACTTATATTTTTAGTAAGACCGGGGATGTTGGGACGTATAATCTGGAGTTTGTGCATGCTACTGACGGCCAAAGTGAATCGCAATGGTTTACTAATGGTGATAGCGGAGATCGCCTTGAAATTGAATTGATGGGCAAGCAGGACGGGCGAGATGTTTACCGAATTACCTTATCTAGTTTTACGCTTAATTATGGGTATTGGGATTATTTGGCGAGTAAATGGGTCTCTTTAGGGCAAAAACCATTTAAACTTACTTATGAAGGGTTTATTTCTTTTTAGACAACCACTTGACTAGCTTCTTGTTCCAGTTTGACTTAGAGGCTGTTTATGCAGTTTTCGAGCTTTATTCTTACTTCTTTTGCTAGGTTTCCTAAGTTTTCATTTTCGACAGCTTGCATTGATGCCATCGGATCAACAGCTGATATTTCAATCTCACCTTTTGTTTTTTCCTGTACAATAACGTTGCAGGGTAGCATGGTGCCAATTTTGTCTTCCGCCTGAAGTGCTTCATAAGCGAATTGAGGGTTGCAGGCGCCGAGAATTTTGTAATTATAAAAGTCTACATCTAATTTTTTTTTGAAAGTGGTCTTGAGGTCAATTACAGTTAATATGCCAAAGCCTTCTGTTTTAAGAGAGTTGCTAATCTTTTCAATGCCCTCTTCAAAAGATATGTTTTTTAAGGTTTTCTTGATGTAGTAATTCATGATGATGTGTTTAAATTTCCTGACTCAATTAGAGTCTTATAAAATTACAATTTTTAGCCATGAATTCAAGCTCATTTTTATTTTATTTTTTTGACTTAAAGTTGATTCTAGCCTTTTTCTTTTCTCATTGGTATAGTGTTTAATTACTGATTATAGATTAAAAAAAATAGAAATTAGTACTGTTGAAATAGGGGGTGAGCTAGTTTGTAAAGCCAGTGTAAAAAGATCCTTTTAGGGCCTTGGGTCTTCTTTTTTTGGGAAAGTGTTAAAATACCAATATAAATATTATAAAAATCTATATATGAGTTACTTATGACCAATAATTTAAACACTATAAGGTTTGTCTATAGTGAATAAAATAGAAAATATCGCATATAATATTTATACTTTAAATATTAATAACCAGATTTTTATGATATTTAATATGAATAATTAGTTTATATAATTGAAAATACCGAAAAAGATGAAGTTTAAATCGTATAGAAGTTCAAACTTATGTAAAAAAACATTAACATCAAGGCTGATTTTCGATTAATATGCCCTCAAATAAAAATGAAAAAAGATACGTATTATCTTCATTAAAATATTTCAAGAAACTTGATTGATGAATAAATGAATTCTAAATTTCAGTTTTTTTTTACTCTTGTGTTTTCGAAGAAATCAAGATTTTAAAATGATGATTTTTTCTGTATTTATTCACCTTGTCTGATTATATTATTGTACTGTTTTTGTCTTCTATATTGGGATGAAATCCTACATGATTTTTTTCAAGTTTGGATTACTTTTTTTTTGAAATTTTGAGATTATTCTATTTTGATATTGAATTGTTCTTTTCAGTATAATTTGCAATATGAACTGTTATTAGTTTATGAGATCATAGTGAAGGAATAATAGTTTTAATCGAGAGATTAAGTTTCGTAATAATGGGTTCGTTAATGTTGATTTATTGAATCATCTTAATATTATTGTAAGATGAGTTTGTTTTGAATAGGACTTTTCATGTTATATTTACCATTATAAGAATCCGATATCATACAATTAATGTTGTTCGGAAATCTATATCAAGTATATTCAGTTGCTTATTATGATTCGAGCTATTGTAGTTTTACTATTTATATTTTTTATTCAAGGCTTGATTGCCCAGGAACTTCCTCCTGTGCAAAATTATAGCATTATAGATTATGAAGCGGGTAATCAAAATTGGTCTATAACCCAAGGAGAAGACAAACATTTGTTTTTTGGTAATAATAATGGGCTGCTAGAATTTAATGGGGCTCTGTGGAATTTGTATCCTTCACCCAATGGAACCATCATTCGTGCTATTTTCGAGAAGGATGATCTGATTTATTCTGGTTGCTACATGGAATTAGGCTTTTGGAAGCGCAATGAATTCGGCAGCTTGGAATATACTTCTTTGCTTGATAAATTATCAAAACCTTTAATAGAAGATGAACATTTTTGGAATATCACCTCTCGGGATGAATGGGTCTTGTTTCAGTCATTGGATAGATTATACATTTATAATACAATAGATGA
>RCNB010001228.1_pt1 | contig 16713 bp, 12 predicted proteins | sample 2041321 | NCBI WGS metagenome assembly RCNB01 (sample SAMN09708232, study PRJNA481090) | Marine sediment metagenome, whole genome shotgun sequencing project. | reverse complement strand
GCGAACCGCTTTAGCTCTGCGACCAGATCATCGATTGTCTCAACATGACCATCGGGAGCGGCCAACAGATTTGCGCCAACGGCCTGCATACCAAACAAAGCGACATGCGCATGGCCATCAATGAACCCGGGTGACAGTGTTCGGCCGGCGAGATCGATATCGAGTGTTTCCGGTCCGCGAAATGCCGCAATGCTCGAGGCGGTACCCGCCCAAAGGATCTTTCCGTCCAACACGGCAACGGCTTCAACCGTCGGCTGAGCGTCGTTGGCAGTAATAATTGGGCCGCCTGAGTAAATCTTGTCAGCGACGGTGTGTGCGTCCTTCGCACCGCATGCGGCAACCAGCGACACACTCAAAAGGAAAATGACTCGAACAATGATCGTCTGGCGCATACGTTTTTTTAATCCTGAGCTGGCGTGTTACTGGCCTCCAACGGTAACTCGATTGTCACTCGCAAACCACCCTCGGTGAGGTTGCTGGCACTTATCGTTCCGCCATTCTTCTTTACGGCGCGTTGGGCAATAGCCAGACCGAGACCCGTACCGTTTTTGCGTCTGTCGTTGAGCGCTGAACTTGATCGGAAAAACGGTTCGAACAGACTATTGAGTTCAGTCTCGTCGACACCGCTGCCATGATCGCTAATCTGAATAAGCGCATGCCCTGTTGTTTGGCTCAAGTTAACGCTGACAGGACTATTCGCCGGACTGTGGTGTACAGCATTGCGAAGAACATTCTCGATAGCACTGCTCAATGCAAAGGCGAATCCATTGATGCTGGGAGATCCTTCCACTGTTAACTCTACAGTCACGCCTTCAATACCGTCAGATCGGCACTCGTACTGGACGTCGTTAACGACCTGATCAACAAGATCATCCAGTTCAACTCGGGCCGCCTCCTCTCCGGTTCCCGCCTCCATCTTGGCGTAATCCAGAATCTGGCCGATTAGCTCATCAAGTCGCTCCGTCTCTTTGTCGATTCTCACGAACTCGGGCAAATCGCCTGCCTCGCGGCGCGCCAGTTCGAGCGCCACACGCAGTCGTGCAAGTGGCGAGCGCAGTTCGTGCGACACGTTTCTGGTCAGCTCTGTCTGCTGGTGCCAGGCACGTTGCAGTTCGTCTGCCATGCGATCGAAGTCGCGGGCGAGATGACCGATTTCATCTTTGCGTGCACCGACGGATTCCGTCACGCGTGTATCGAATTTGCCCGCTGCAATTTCCACGGCCGCTTCCCGAAAACGCCTGATCGGCCTCGATATCGCTCGTGCGAGGAGGTAGGAGACGCCACCACTAACGAGCAAGGCAAGAATGAGAAGATAGGCCCAGGTATGTTCATTAAGCCAGTCACCGCCACGGCCCCTTTTCGGCGTGACAAAAAATGTATAGACACGCTCATCAGGCCCGATCAATCGCGTCAACGGGCGAGCAGGACGCAATCTGTTCGAGTCCGGTGGAGATTCTTCCGAGCGATTGTGGTGACTGCCGAAACGCCGCATCGCAATCTCGATCGAATACGGAACCCTACGACCGAGCAATTCCTGGCCTTTACCATCGATAACGAATACTTCGATTTTCGTACTACCGGGTAATTTACGCAGCCAGCGTTCCAAACCCTTACGCCCACCACTCTGCAAATTAGAACTAGCCTCCAACATCAAATCGCTGGCTTCGAAACTTTCGAACGCCTCGCGCATTATCTGCGAATAGGAGTAGCCAATAATGGCTGCACTACCAATCGTAATCGCGATGATTAACCAGAAGGCGAAGAAGATACGGGCCAGTAAGCTACGCATGGCCGTTACTCCTTCGGTACCAAACGATAGCCAACACCACGCTGGCTGACGATGGCCGGGTCCGTGAGACCTGCGCGTTCAAGTTTGCCGCGAAGATTACTGATGTGTGTATCGATGCTGCGATCGTATGGCAGCAACCGACGCCCAAGAGCCTGTTCGCTCAAGAGTTCTCGGCTGACCACTCCACCTTGCGTGTCGATAATGCAGCGAAGAATCTCAAACTCTGTTCCTGTCAGCCGAACCGACTCGCCATTCGCGGTAACGCTGCGGGTGCGAGTATCAAGTTCCAGAGCGCCTACGACCTGCCGGTTCGCGTCTCCACTCGACGGCTGCATGCGTCGCAATATCGCCTTTATTCTCGCGACCAGTTCGCGCGGGTTAAAAGGTTTAGCGATGTAATCATCAGCACCGAACTCCAGCCCGAGTATGCGATCAATATCTTCGCCTCTCGCGGTGAGCATGATGACCGGTATGTCGTTTTTCTTGCGCAGCTCTTTCAATACGTCCAGACCGCTCATTCCGGGCAGCATGAAATCGAGAATCAGGAGGTCGTAATTATTAGTCGCCAACGCCTGCAATCCATCTTCGCCGCTATGAGACGCGGTGAGCCTTAGATGGTCAGGCGCCAGGAACTCACTCAGCATTTCGCCAAGCTCCTGGTCGTCGTCAATAATGAGAATATCGGCCGTCATCGTGAGTACATCGTGGAGCATCGACGAGCCGCATTCAACGATTTATAGCCAGACCTGACAAATCTTTGCAGTACTTATCAGTGCCTCCACAGAACCTGAGAAACAAAGCCCTATGCTGTTTACGTCGCCCTAGCGGGTAAAGCATCTAAAGGAGATATCAAATGAACAAACGAATTGCCACGATCATGCTCGTATTGGTCGCGTCCACAGTAGGAACCGCGGTTCTTGCAGAGTCTGGTGACCGATCGAAAGGTGACCGAGGCGGACGTCACGGAATGCATGGCGGCAACTTTGCTGCGCCTGGCCACTTCTCTGAGAAGATGGCAGACCGTCTCGAACTGGACGAAACACAGCGCCAAACGGTACAGAACATACAACTCGCAGCCGAGCCGGAAGTCACAGCGCTACGTGAACGCATGCAAGCCAATCGCGAGGACATGAAGGCCCTGGACCCGAACGATCCGAACCGATCCGCTTTGCTCAACGACATCGCGATTGAAAAAGGCCAGCTGACGACGGAAGCGACCCTGTTATTCGATCGTGTTCGCGGTGAGCTCAGCGCAGTTCTAACGGACGAGCAGCGAGCAAAGGCCGAAGAGCATCACGGCAGGAAGGGCAAGCGCGACCGCGAAAAGTAGTTTGAATGACGGAACCGGCGGCAGGAGGTGTTGCTCTCCCCCCCTTCAACACATCCTGTCGTCTGGGTTCCTATTACGAAGATGTTTCAATTTGTAAAGAATATACAAGACTCCCAACAAACCGAACGAAACTTGCGATAATAAGGTTCAATCGGTCCAAAACTCACCAGGTACTTTCAGCTGTTACTACTTCCCATAAATAGGTGGATTGCTCGCGCGTCAACGATGTTGGTCCTAGCCGCCGCCGTGACCGGTTGTACGCATTCCGCGATCACGCCCGAGGCTCTCGATCCACAAATACCCGAAGGGTGGCAACGTGGCGGCGCCACCGGCACAACAGAGCTCAATTGGCTGGCGAGTTTTAATCACCCGCAGGTCACATCGCTGGTCGACGAGGCCATCACGAATAATTATTCCCTGCATCAGGTACGCGCCCGCCTTTATCAGGCGGAGCAGTCGGTCGTCATTACCCGCGCTAATCGTTTTCCAACTCTCGACGTGTCTTTAGATGCTCAACGGCGTGGATTCGAAGATAACGCCGGCGATCAGGTCACGACACAATCGGTCAGCGCCTCCCTCGATGCTCGATGGGAAGTCGACTTGTGGGGCAAGTTAAGCAAGAAGCAGCAGGCCGCCCAGCTACAGTACTCAGCGCAGCAGGCGCAGCTGGAATCTGCCGAACGAGATTTGGCAGCAGCAACGGCCAGTGCCTTTTTTGAAGTCCTGGAAGCCAAACAACTGTTGGGAGTCACTAAACGACGTCTCGACAGCACAACCGTAACGCAAGATATTGTCGCAAGTGGTTATCGACAGGGGTTGAACGACGCGCTTGATCTCTATCTGGCAAAGAATCAGGTGGAACGTCAAGAAGCGAGCTACGCTCAGCTGGAACAGACATTAATTGAAACAATTGCCGACTTGCAGTTGGCGCTGGCCCGTTACCCTGACGGCCACATGGTGATTGAACACGAATTACCCTTGATCACCGATCCGATACCAGCCGGTCTACCTTCCGAATTATTGATGCGAAGGAGTGATATTCAGGAGGCCTGGCTGAACTTACTGGCCGCAGATGCTGATCTCGCAGCCGCACATAAGGATCGCTTTCCCAGCTTGTCACTGGTCGGCAGCGGCGGCATTACCACTATCGAATTTGCCGACTTGTTGGACGGGGATGCCACGGTCTGGTCGCTCGCCGGCGGACTTACCCAACCTCTGTTCAACGCCGGCAGACTGGAAGCCGTTGAAGAACAAGCATTGGCTCGCGTCCAGATAGCAGAACAGCAATACCTTGAACTCGTCTACCGCGCGTTTGCGAGCGTGGAGAACGCGATCTCACGCTCGGTATCGCTTAACGAACGCTACCAATCATTTCTCGAAGCGGAGAAGAATTCCAGCGCCGCTCTCAATCTCGCACTGCAGCAGTATCAACGTGGACTCATTTCTTACACAACGGTATTGGAGTCACAACGCCAGGCGTTTGATGCCGAAGCAACCGTTGTAGAACTGAAGAATCAACTATTACAGAACCGCATCGGCCTATACCAGGCCCTCGGCGGCGAATTCTCGACAACTTATTGAGCTGATGAACTTGAAGAAAACGACATTAATTCCGATCGCTATTCTTGGTGGACTATTCCTGATCGCCGCACTGATCAAAATGAATCCACCGGAGGCGCCGCAACGCCGAGGCCCTGCGGGTCCGCAAATGACGGTCGAGACTCAGCCCATTGCAACGCGAGATTACACCGTAGTACTGGAAAGCTACGGAACGGTGCAACCGCGCACACGCACGGTCCTGATCGCGCAGGTTGGCGGGCTTATCGTTTCGGTGAACCCCAATGTTCGCGACGGTGGTTTCTTCGAGAAAGGCGATGTCCTCGGGAACATCGATCCGCGAGACTACGAAGCCGATGTACGCATATCCTCTGCAGTCCTGATGGATGCCCGTCAAGCGCTCGCGGAAGCCGAAGCTCGAACCGAGCAAGCTCGTGAGGACTGGGAGCGACTTGGCAACAGCGGCGAGCCATCGGACCTGGTACTGCGCCTGCCACAACTGGAAGCTGCAAAAGCTAGAATAATTTCTACCGAATCATCGCTGCAAAAAGCAGAACTGGACCTGGAAAGAACCAATATCGTCGCGCCTTTTGCTGGACGTATTCTGCGAAACCTGGTCGACGTCGGCCAGGTTGTCAGTACCAACACACAGCTTGCCGAGATCTATGCGACCGACAACGTGGAGATCCGACTACCACTCAGAAATCGCGACCTGCCCTATATCGACCTGCCGGAGTCCTATCGTTACGAAAAGGCGGTTGAAGATGTCGGTGGCGAAGTAGAAATAATCTCACAACTTGGCGATGCCGCCAGTTGGGACGCAGAGCTCGTGCGCACAGAAAGCGCCATTGACGAAACCGCCCGGCAGCTACATGTCATCGCCATGATCGAAGATCCGTATGGCGAGCAGATCGATGATCGCGTGCCATTGAAAATCGGTCAGTACGTCACCGCGAAACTCCAGGGCAAGACATTGAGCGGCGCGTTGGTGATCCCGAACAGTACGATTTACCAGGGTACTTACGTCTATGTCGTCGAAGATGGCATCCTGCAACGACGTGATATAGAAATCGATTGGCAGAACGATAACGAGGCCATCGTCTCATCGGGACTCGCGCCGGGTGACGCTTTGGTTACGACGGCCCTTGGGCAAGTTACATCCGGGATTCGTGTTTCGATAGTGGGTGAAAGACCTGGTCCGGGTAAACGACCTGATTCGGCTGATGGGAATCCGAATCGACAACGGCCGGGAGGCTCCGAATGATCGCTTGGTTCGCCAAAAACTCTGTCGCAGCCAATCTGCTTATGATCGCCATCATTATTGGCGGCATCATGTCGCTTCGCGACGGTCTGCGCTTGGAGATCTTTCCCTCCTCCGACCCGGACACCATTACCGTATCGGTGCCGCTTCGCGGCGCAACGCCCGAAGATGTAGAGCTCGGGGTTGCCGTAAGAATTGAAGAGTCCATTCAGGATCTCGAAGGCATTGACCGAGTTTCGTCGCGGTCTGTCGAGGGCAGCACCCGCGTCTCAATTGAAGTTGATTCAAGCTATGACCCGCGGGAAATCCTCGACGACATCAAGAGCCGAGTCGACGCGATCAACACGTTTCCGGCAGAGACCGAGAAACCGATTATCAGTCTAAGCGTGCGCAGTTTTGCCGTCATCAGCGTGGTGGTCGCCGGCGAATACAGCGAAGATGAAATTCGCACTTTGGCAGAGCGGGTACGCGACGATTTGTTGCGCATTGAGGGCATAACTCAGGCCGACCTTAGTTCTGTACGAAATTATGAAATCGCGATCGAAGCGTCGCCGGACCGACTGCGCGAATTCGACGTCACTCTGGCCGACCTGTCCCGTGCCATCCAGGGAAGCTCCGTGGATCTCTCTGCTGGTAACGTTCGCACCGACGGCGGCGACGTACTCATACGTTCAAAGGGACAGGCTTATCACCGTACCGATTTCGAGCAGATTGTGGTCAAGACCAACTCCGACGGCAGTATGGTTCGCGTCAGCGATATCGCCGTTGTCCTCGACGGTTTTGAAGAAGAATCGCTACGCACGCGCTTTAACGGCAAGCATGCCGCCTTTGTCGACGTTTCAAGAGTGGGCAATCAGAACGCGATAGAAATCGCCGACAAGGTAAAGGACTACATCGACTCCAAGCAGGACTCACTGCCAGTCGGTATAGAAATGGATTTTTGGGACGACGATTCACAGCGCTTAAAGGACCGTCTCAGCATCATGACGACCAGCGCGGTGCAAGGCGGCGTCCTGGTCATTTTGTTGTTGTCACTATTCTTACGACCCGCGATCGCGTTTTGGGTATTTCTCGGCATCCCGGTCAGCTTCCTGGGCGCTTTTATCACCATGTACGTGTTCGACATCAGTCTTAATCTGATGAGCGCATTCGCGTTCATCATTGTGCTGGGCATTGTCGTTGATGATGCGATTGTGACCGGGGAAAACGTGTACGCGCACTTACGCGCCGGCGAAGGCGGACTTGCGTCTGCGATTCATGGCACCAAGGAAGTCGCTATTCCGGTCACCTTCGGCATCTTGACGACTATCGCAGCTTTCATGCCTCTTGCCTTTATCGAGGGGCGTCTCGGTCAGATATTTGCAGCAATTCCCGCGGTCGTAATTCCGTGTCTCATTTTTTCACTAATTGAATCAAAATTTGTGTTGCCGTCCCATCTCAAAAACATCCAATTGCACGAGCACGATAAAAAAGCGACCGGATTTCAAGCCTGGCAAAGTCGTTTTGCTGATGGATTCGAAAATTTGATCGTCAAACACTATAAGCCTGCACTGCAATTCTGTTTGCGCAATCGCTATTCAACCTTGTCCGCATTTGTCGGCGTTCTCGTCATCATGATTATGCTAATCACCAGCGGTTGGACTCGATTCGTCCTATTCGAATCCCTGCCCAGCGATTCCGCGACAGCAACACTGACGATGCCGGTGGGCACACCGTTCGAAGTGACCAGCCGCCACGCCGAGAAAATGGTTGCAGCAGCGAATCAACTGCAAGCCAAATACACGGATCCGGAGACGGGCGAAAGTATGATCACCAATATTCTTTCCAGCGTCGGCTCAACGGGTCGTAGTAACGGCTCTCATCTCGCACGCGTTCAGATCGAGACCATCGCTCAAGAGGAAAGATCAATAGAGATGTCGGTCACTACAATGAACAACGAGTGGCGTGCAATAACCGGCCAATTGCCGGGCGCCGAGAGCATCAGTTTTCGAGCATCATTTTTTCGCTCTGGCGATCCAATCGATTTTCAATTCAGCGGCAATTCTCTCGAAACACTGAACCAGGTCGGTGACGAGTTCAAAGGGTATCTTGCGACTTACCCCGGCGTATTTGAAATCGCAGACAGCCTATCCGATGGTAAAGAGGAATTGCAGATTGAGTTGAACCCGCAGGGCCACTTGATAGGCCTGACTCGCAGCAACATTGTCAATCAAGTTGGACAGGCGTTCAAAGGGCTGCAAGCGCAGCGTATTCAGCGTGGACGTGATGATATTCGCGTTCTGGTTCGCTTCCCCATTGACGAGCGCAACACCATTGCCGCCTTGAACGAGATGCTGATTTCAGCGCCAAACGGGCGGCTAATTCCGCTATCAAATGTTGCCACTATTACGCCGGGCCGTGGCCCATCCCAGATCACCCGCATCGACGGTTATCGGGTACTCAACGTTACCGCTGATGTCGAGCAAGAAAACGTCAACATGGTCGTCATGCTCAATGAAATGCGGGAGCAAGTTGACACATTGTTGGTTAAGTACCCTTCTATCTCCTATTCACTGGAAGGCGAGCAAGCCAGGCAGGAAGAAACGTTCGGCAGTCTGGCGTTCGGCATCATCATCGTTCTATTCACGATTTATTGCTTGCTCGCTTTACCGTTAAAATCCTACGTACAACCGTTGCTCGTAATGTCGATTATTCCTTTCGGTGTTATCGGCGCTGTTCTGGGGCATTGGTTGATGGGGCAGACACTGACAATTCTGAGCATGCTGGGCTTGATGGCGCTTACAGGCGTTGTTATCAACGACAGTTTGGTACTCGTGGACTTCATCAATCAACGCCGCAGAAGCACGGGTGAAAAACTGTTGGCGGCCGTTGAACGTGCCGGCGTAGTCAGGTTCCGACCAGTCATGCTGACCTCTTTGACAACCTTCTTCGGACTCATGCCGTTGCTGTTGGAAAAATCATCGTCCGCTCAGTTCATGATACCGATGGCCATCTCGCTCGGATTCGGTATTTTGTTTGCGACTTTCATCACGTTGATATTGATTCCGACCAATATCATGATTGCAGATGACATTTCGAAGTTCTTTAAATCGAAACTGGAGCAACTACGCGGGGCCTCGGCAACGTCTATTTCTTGAGCTTTGGCCGCGCGCTTTCCACTGTGTGAATCTCGGTAATTTTCCCCATGGGGATCAGTTCTTTGCCTTCCAGTCCAGCGTAGCCCGGCGCATAACGTGCAATTCTAAAAACCGAGTTGAAATGGTCGGCGACTTCATCGCGCATGATCTTGTAAATGCCATATTCATCACCGGTGCGGTCTCCCACTGGATTGATGTATTCCCACACGACTTCGTTGTCGGCCGTAACCTCGAAGAAGTGTCCGTGCCCGCCTGAGTTGATCAGCGTATTTCCGTTGGGCAAACGTTGTGCGCCAGAAATGTAACTGCTGTAGAACGAGTTTGGTAACGCGCTCTTGAACCGCCAGACTATTTGTTTCGAAACGTTCTGATTCGGCTCGATACCACGACCACTCGGCGTGTCATATCCCGCCACCATTTGTTCGACGTATTCACCCTTCTCCATCTCACCGGCATAAGGATTGATCTCCAGCACCGATGAGTAGACCCGGCCTGGGCGGCGAGTGCCGTTATCGAAAACCATGAGATTTCCAGCGCCGGGAAGATTGCCTGCCATCGGCGTGACCTCCTTCTCCCGGATCCACTGCGCATCGTGGATGAAAAACACCTGCTGGTGCCCGTTCGTACTCGACTGCCCCTCATCGACTTTGGCAGGGCAATCTCCGGCATCAAAGGCACAGGGGTTGCCCCAACGATAAACGAAATCGCCGGCATCACTGGCGGCCAACTCGATGCTCTGGTCGGCGTCACCCGCGACGAAAGTCGCGCCATGATCAATGATCTGCAATTCGCTATACGCAGAATTGCTGATGACGATTTGATCCAGTTTTTCGTTGTAATCAAAACCGTTGATGTGAATCCAGTCGCGGCTTACGCCATCGCCGAAATTGGGATCCATTTTGCCTGGGTGATCTGCGATCACCCCATAGGTAGCCAGGTCCGAATTGATGTCCTGTACCACGTGATCTGAAACATTCCACTCCCATATCACATTGCCCTGCATATCAACTTCAACCAAACCATCGGGTTGCGACGTGTAGTCTTCCTGCAGGCTTGGATCGACGCCGAGTGCGATAGCATCGTCATGGCTGATATTTCGGCTAGCCACGTACATCAAGGTTTTCTGTTTTAGCTTCGGGTTCCAGATCATTCTGAAGTCATGATGGGGTGTATAGCCGGGACGCTCTTCGTCGTGTTCCCAAATGACCTCGCCGTCCCAATTGACGATTTGATAGATCGTACCCCTACGATCGTCCTTGCCCGTCCGGTCAACGACGCCTCGCAACAGGGTTCCGTCTTCAAGTAGACGCGCGTGCTTCTCGATCGCCTCAGAACCTGGCGTTCCGAAATTGTCAGGATACGGCCACATATGTACTACTTCGCCGTGCATGTCGATCAGATACGAATTCTTGCCGCGGAATGGGCTAAACAGCGTATAGCCATTGAATGCCTTGGCAGGATCGTACTGAATTAGCTCGGTAGGGCCCTGAAACGCCTCATAGGAATACGATGAAAGCGATATACCGAAAGTAGTAGCAAACAAAAATACACAGGCTATTTTTTTCATGTTGATGACAATTTTCCGTTGAATAAATTAATTAAAATACGGTGCAATCAAGGACGATGAACGGTTCGCCAAGAGCGACGAATAGTCGCTGATAGGTCGCGGGCGCAGTGAAGGTTAGCGAATCAACGACCGTCAGGTAATACGCCAGCTCAGTTTGATCCTCGCTTAACTCGAATCGCTCGGTCACCCTGACATCTTCGCTCATCGGGGCACCGCCTGAACTAAAATACGGATAGTTAATTCGTGATGTCTCTACGACCAAGGTGTCGCCTTCCCAGTGCCCTGCCGAATAACCAAGGTGGCTCGCCGGCTGAGATTCAGGATCAACGGCAGCGTCCATCTGTATGCTGCGAACCGTTCCAAAATACTCAGTCTGCAGTGTGATGGTGTCGCCATGATCGGTGATTACGAACGATAAGGGTTGGGACATGGGAACCGGCATGCCCGGCTCCTGACATTGTGCAACTGGGGCGGTTACCGGGTCCCAGGCAGCCATTGCCTCTCTTGCGAAATCAGTAAACGGATAGTGCCGCTTAACGCCCACCGTTCTGCCAGCAATACTCCATACCCGAAAAATACTCAAATTTTCACTGGCAGCATCAACCAGCTTGCTCAGATTAACGTCGGACTGGTCGGAACCACCGACATGGTCCTGCGACCAACGCGGCTCTATAGTCGCACTTAGCACTGCTTCCATACCGCTTTCGAACAAGACATTGCTGCCCAGCATATAGTTTGGCCGCCGCGTTGAGATGTTTCCGGCGATGCTTATTTGCTCGCCAACCACGAAGTGCTCCTGCTTTACACCCATACGACTGAACAGGTTCGGGCTGCCATACGTTTCGACTCGCCAAACTTCTGTACTACCGTCGTCATTGGTAATACGCACATCCAGTCCCGCGTGCGGATTTCTCCAGTAGACTTTGAGCAACTCACCCTTCATTTCGCTAATTTCTTTGGAAAATTCAGCGCGTGAATGATGCGCTGCCAATGACAGCGGCAAGAGTGTTAATGCAATGATCGCTATAAGCGCACGTCTAATTGTCAGCAATTTTTAGGCCCCACTTTTACAACAACACCAAACTGATTCCCGGGAACACGATCAGCACGATTAACACCAGAAGCATAATAACTGCGAACGGGAATGCTCCGGCAAAAACGTCATAAAGTGAAATATCTTTGTCCGGCAAAGTCGACTTGATAACATAGCAGGAAATACCCAAGGGCGGCGTAAGCAAACCGATTTCTGCACCAAAGATGGTGATGATGCCGAACCAGACCAGGTTAATATCGTACGGGGCCATCACCGGCAAAAATAACGGCACCATTATAAGAATGATCGAGGTCGTATCCAAGATCGTGCCCATTATGATCAGAGCAACGACATAGATCGCCAGGATGCTTGCAAGACTCATTTCCTGGCCGGTAATCCAAACCCCAAACTCTGCGGGCAACCCGGATATCGCCAGCATTCGGCTATACATGGTTGCGGCGACGATCAGCAGCAGTATTGATGCAACAATGTGGCCGGTTTCGCTTAGCACGTTCCAGAGCATGGTCTTGTTGAACTTCCGTTTGATTGCCGCGATGATCAACGCGCCAAGAGCACCAACCGCGCCAGCCTCAGTAGGCGTAAAAAAGCCACCGTAAATTCCGCCCAGGACCAGCAATATCAACACCAAAAACGGCGCGAGTTTGGTGACCACTTCTTTGCCAGATAAGACGCCTTGCTCGGCTGAAAACGCCAGCGACTTTTCGTCCTGGCCACCGATGAATTTTGGAAAAAATACCGCCATGCAAACAATGGCAAGAATGTAGGCGGCCGCCAACAGCAGGCCTGGAAAAATACCGGCCTTGAACATATCCGCGACGGAAAGCTCAACGACAATCGCATAAATAATGAGCATCACGCTGGGCGGTATCAACATGCCGAGCACTGAACTACCCGCTACTACGCCCACCGCGAAACGCGGGCTATAGCCAAAGCGCCGCATTTCCGGCACTGACACTCTGGCGAACACTGAAGCCGATGCAATACTAATACCGGTAATCGCTGCGAATGCCGTATTGGCAGCAACTGTCGCGACTCCCAAACCGCCTTTCACTTTGCGCAGCAAGAAATTGGAGACATCGTAGATATCTCGTCCCAGCTCACACTGGCTAACGACCAATCCCATCATCACGAACAATGGAATCACACCGAAGTGGTATTCCTCGAGCCCATCGGATGCTGCGAGCGTTAACAGATAGATGGGTGCTTCCATACTGTCACGTAAATACCAGACACTGATAAAGGACACCAAACCCAGGGCGACGGGCACGTACATGCCTGAGTAGATCAGTACCAGGATAACGACGACGGACAGTAGTCCAATTTCCAGACCGGTCATTGTTCTTCTGCCCCCGACCGCATCAGTGCACTGACATGTCGTGTGATAAGCGCTACGAACACCGTGATGACGGTGATACAACTAATCACGAGAATCAGTCGTATCGGCCAAACCGGAACCGTAAAAATACCGTCAGTACCCGCGTAGTAATTACCTTTGTAGGCCTCGATAAGGACGGGCACTATGCCAATCAGAATGGCGGCGAAAAAAGCCAAGCCACAAAGATCGTAGAATGTATTTAAGACCAGTCCGAGTCGCGGCCGGCTAGCAACAATTCGATTAAAGAAACCATCCGATCGGGTTAGTCTGCCAGCGCGCACAGCATCGCCAAGTTGCAAGAAAACGATGCCTACAATGGACAGTGAGACCAGCTCAGGTACGCCATCGATGGGCGCATTCAACAAGAGTCGGGCCAGCACATCGGCATTGATGATGAGCATCAGCAGAAATATCCAGGCCGTACCGATACTACTGAGGGCCATCACCCAAAAATCGAATGCTCGAGCTAGGGTCGATCTCATTCCTGATCCCATTGGCGCATGATCGGCTGATTGTTATCACGCATGATTTGCATATAGTCCGCAAGAATTTCTCGACCGGGCAAGCCGGCTTCCTCCATGACTTTCACCCAGTCACCAGCCAGGTCTGGCAAGTTAGATGCCCATGTCAGTCGTTGATCCTCTGATACTGAAACAATGACTCCGCCTTGTTCGACGAATTTTTCGCGGGCATGAGAAGAAACCCGATCAGTTTCCAATGCCAGCTGACCTCGATAATCGTCGGCCACATCCTGAATCACGATCTGTACCTCTTCGGGCAAACGATTCCAGGTACGCAGATTAACCGCGATCGCTTTGGAGGCTGCTCCACCGAACTGGATATCCAACATGTAGGGTGCGACCTCATAAAGCCTGTACGCCGCAGCAGCTTCCGGCCACACGAGAGCACCACTCATTAAGCCAGTCGCCATATTGTTGTACCAATCCGACAAGGCGCTACCAACACCCACGGCACCCGACCCTTCCAGGAACAACAGGGCCAGGCCAACACCACCAATTTTCTTCCCCTGAATATCCTCGATGCTTTCCACCGGATCCGTGAGAACAATGTTGTAAGTGTCGATGGATCCTGCGGACGTTAAGTAGTGAATGTTGTAGTCCTCCCAAACATCGTCAACCTGGGAGTACTTATGACTCAGACTCGTCATCGTTCGGGAAATAAGGCCAATATCATTGCTCACGAAAGGCGTGATATACGGGAGAGAATAGAAAGGAAGCTTATCCGGGTGGTACGGCGTTGTGACGATTCCAATATCGGCCAGATCGTATTGCAACGTCGTAAGCACTCCCCGAGATTTTGCGAGGGTTCCGCCAAATGCCGGATTCCAGTCGATCTCATAACTACCGGTGACGGCAAGGCGGCGATCAACCTCGGGAATAAATTGCTCCAGGAACACTTTTACCCACAACGAACTTGAGGAGTCCGAGTCCACCGCTATCAATCGGATCGATTCTGCCGCCCGTGCTGATGCCGGCGCCAGAGATAACAAGCAAATACCCAGCGCAAACGCGCCTGCAAACGCTCGAACGCGTCTAATTTTCATCATTGAGGGCTTCTGTGAGAATAGAGGTCGGTTATCACTCCGCTCATTTTAGCGGTGTACGCTCGGCAAAACATCCTAATTAAATTGAAAGGAGTTCAGAGCGCCCGTAGAATGCGCGGCCGCAAGACAAAAGCACCAAACCAGTTCCCCAGGAGCACGAACCATGCCCGTTTCGCTAAGACATCTGCTTATACTTGCAGTTGTATCTATCTATTCTTCCAGCGTGCTCGCGCAAGAGGAGCCCGTTGAACCACCGTCGAAATTCAAAGACCCGGAAGATGGAAAATTTGACGTAAGCCAGATGCTTCTCGAAAGCCTCGTCGGCTTCATGCCAATTCCGATCATCATTACAGAACCGGCTGTAGACAATGGTCTTGGTCTCGCGGGCGCCTTCTTCCACAAACCGAAAGATGATCAGATGCAGCCTGGCAGTAGCAACTTGATTCTGCCCAACATTTCCGTAGTCGGTGGCGCCTACACCGGAAATGATTCCTGGTTCGTCGGTGGAGGTCATCTTCGCAACTGGTCAAAAGATCGTTTTCGCTACAACGTGTTCGGTGGATACGCCAATGTCAATCTTGATTGGTATGGAAACGGCAATTTTCCTTTGCCCGAGGACGGTCTGCGATACCTTGTCGAAGGAGCGATGTTGGATCAAACCTTCCTGGTACGAATTGCCGAAAGTCGCTGGTACATGGGCGCAGCACTAAGAATCGTAAGTAACTCGGTCGAGTTTGACCTGGGACTGCCTATCAACCTGGACCCTATCGAAAGCACGGTAGTCGGTGCATCAGCAGTTGCCCTTTATGAGAATCTCGATTTCAGACTCGGTCCTCGCAAGGGCTTTCAGGCTGAGTTGAAAGCGACCGTGAACAGCGACGCTATCGGTAGCGACTATGACTATGAAGAGATCACTTGGGAATTTCGGCAGTACTTCGAGTTCGCTGACAAATACTTTTTGTCGTGGCGATTTGACGGAGCAACAACGAGCGGCGACGTACCGTTCTACATGGAGCCTGATATTAACCTCGAGGGAATCGCGGCCATGCGCTATCAGGGTCCAACCGCGGCCACTCTCGAAGTCCGTGGCGGCATCGATATTACTCCACGGTGGTCGCTGCTCGCCTTCGCCGGTGCCGGCAAGGCGGCTGAGGACCTATCCGATCTGTCCTCCGCAGAATCACAAACTGCCTATGGCGCCGGCTTTCGCTATTTAATTGCCCGGCGCTTGGGTATGCGTGTCGGTATCGATATCGCTAAAGGCCCCGAAGAGACGTATGGGTATCTGGTTGTCGGTACCGACTGGTAGCTACTTCGAAAACTCGCTTTCGCGCAGCCCGAGAGCGAGTACCGCAATAACCAGACACAGTAGTGAGATCTGAATCTGGCCGGCAAATACCCAGTTATAATTTTGGACGAGCAAGCCCATGGTGTATCCGCCGATAGAGGCCCATAGACGCTCGTGACGAACATGCCTGAACCCTTACCGGTAAGAGTGCGCTTGAGCGACTTAACGTGACCGCCGGCAAGATTCGTATAAACGATTGCCGCGCCGAAGACCCCGACACCGGTCGCCAGTACTTTGTTCACTAATAGGCTCTGGTCTGTTTTGAAAAGAAACCAAGTCGTTATGCCGAGTGCGATCGAGAAAGTAAAGAGAACTGATTTCGACGAGAACTTGTCACCCAGCTTGCCGCCATAGTAGGACGTCAGACCGCCTACACCAAACCACAGCATCACCAGGCCTTTGTCGGTGGCCGACAATCCCAGACCCTCACTAAGGAACGTTGGATAAGTACCCAGGAATCCGTAAATCACCATCCCGTACAAGGCGCTCATTATCGCCAAAATAATCGTGTTGCGGTTTTTCAGCGAGTCCGCGCCACCACTGTCGACCAAGTGCTTGGCAGCGGGTGCAACCTCGCTAAACCAAGGGCGCACGAAAATCATGATGGCTATCGCAAAAACAACACCGGTAAAGCCGAATATCAGCATCGGCGCTTCCCAACTGCCATAGGCGTCCCGCATGATTCCGATGACCCAGTGTCCTAACAGTGAGCCAAGCCCAAAGCTAAGGTT
>RCNB010001169.1_pt1 | contig 16713 bp, 7 predicted proteins | sample 2041321 | NCBI WGS metagenome assembly RCNB01 (sample SAMN09708232, study PRJNA481090) | Marine sediment metagenome, whole genome shotgun sequencing project. | reverse complement strand
CTTCGGCGTGTAATGCCTGATCTACTTTAACTCCATAACCTTCTACCAATTCCTGAGCAGCTTTAAAATCGCCTTCAGACTTTATCCTTTGAGTTTCACGCAATAATTCTCCAAATAATTCACGTAATTCCTCGTAGTCATTGATATTGTAATATGTCTTGCCGTCCCTGGATAGTATTTCTATGACATTGTTAGGCTTACCTTTTTCAAATGCCCAGGCTGATACCCACTGTCTGTTCACCATATGATCCTCTTCCACATCATCTCCCAATTCTAATCTTATCAATTGGGTAACCAGACCATTTCTTATATACTCATCATATGAGGCTTTAGCGGTTTCTTCCCAGTTTTCTACCAGACCCAATTCCTCTAGTTTAGGGTCCATAACAAAATACAGTCCTACAAGGTCTGCTCTGCCTTCTTCTATAGTTGATCTATAATTTTTTAAGGTCTCCTTAGGTTGTCCAATACCCGGATTTATTTGTCCTGAAGCATGACCTATTACTTCGTGCAATGCGGTATGTAATTTATCTGCCAGTTTACCGTATTTTTCTTCAAGCCTGATCTCCTCTTCATCATTGGCAAACTCTTTTAATCTGCCACTGCCTCCGGCATTACTATAAGCATCAACTATATTTCCTAATGACACAGACTTACTTCCATGTTGCTGGCGGATCCAATTATTATTAGGGAGATTTACCCCGATTGGAGTACTTGGGGAGGCATCACCCGCCTCTCCGGCAACATTAACTGTCTTATAAGAAACCCCAACCACATTGTCTTTTTTATGCTCTTCCATTAAGGTAGAATTATCTTCAAACCATTGCACATTTTCCGAGAGTACAGCCATTTTTCTTGACATATCAAAATCATTTATCTCAATTATGCTCTCGTAAGATCCCCTATAACCCATAGGGTCATTATAAACTTCTATAAAGCCATTTATCCAATCTATATTTCCCTGAGTGGAAGTCGCCCATTCTATAGAGTACTTATCCCATGCATCTAGACTTCCAGTTTTGTAATAGTCTACCAGTAATCCTAAAGTCTTAGCTTGTCTTTCGTTTTCGGCTACAGTCTGAGCTTTTTCCAACCATTTTATTACTTCGTCTATAGCAGTACCATACAAACCGCCTGATTTCCATATCTTCTCTACCACTTTCCCATTCTCTTTCACAAGAGTAGAATTTAAACCAGTTTCTATCGGCCGACCCTCCGGGCCCTTATATGCCGTTTTATAAAATAAATCCACATCCGCATCTGTGATATCTGGAGAATAAAAATTAACAGCAGAGGAAGCCACATTATCTACTCCTTTTTTCTTATTCACCTTTTTGCTATCTACTTCATTAAAAATAACTTCAAAAGCCTCTCCTTCCAGTTCCGTATTTGTTTCTGCAAGTAAATAATTTAAATATTCTTTAGAAAAATCGGGTTTTATTTTATCATTGGAATAATGATGATGAATTCCGTTGGAGAACCATACACGTTTTAAATACACCTCAAATGAGTTCCAGTCAAAGGTCGATTTATCACCCGTAAATGTGGTGTAAATGTTTTCCAGTGCCGTCCTTATTTTAAGATTATGCCTGTAATTCTGATCCCATATAATGTCCCGACCAGCTAAACCAGCTTGTGTTAAATAATAAACTAATTTTTTTTCTTTTAAGGTAAGTTCTTGAAAAACCGGAACCTGATAACGAAGTACTCTTATGTCTGCAAACTGATCTACTACGTATTCAAAATCCTTGTCAGTGACCAAAATAGTCTCCTCTGGCATTACTTTTTCCTTACAAGACCACAATACTAATATTACAAGAAAACTACTTACAAGATGTTTGAATTTCATGATTTTATACCTTTTAATTTAACCCTACAAATTTAGCGAAACATTACTGATTTGTTATACTTGTTAGACACAAGTTTCAATGTCTGTTATCCATTTTCTTAACTTGTGAATTAAAAAAGTAAGTCTTGTTTAAAACAAGCTAACTTTCTAATTTTAAAGTATGGACAAACAACTTTTAAAGGCTGCTTATTCCCCGGAGGATTTTAGACAAAACGGGCATCAATTAATTGATCTTCTGGCTGATCATCTGGATAAAACAATTAATAAACCTTCATCAAAAGTTATCAATTGGGAAATTCCTTCGGAACAATACAAATTCTGGAATAACTTTCTTTTAAATGGAAAATCTTCCGATCTCAATAATGAAATTTTAAATCGTAGCATACACCTGCATCATCCTCATTATATGGGTCATCAGATAAGTCCTGTTGCGCCAGTTACTGGTCTGACAAGCCTCTTAAATGCGATACTCAACAATGGTATGGGGATCTATGAAATGGGAATGGCGCCAACTGCAATGGAGCGTGTTGTAGTTGAACAATTATGCAAGGAAATTGGATATAGCAAAAAGTCCGATGGATTTTTAACTTCGGGTGGGACATTAGCAAATCTCACAGCCCTTCTAAGTGCCCGTAATAAAAGAGCCGGGAATGATGTTTGGGAAAAAGGCAATTCCAAAAAACTGGTAATAATGGTATCTGCGGAAGCCCATTACTGCATAGACAGAGCTGCAAGAATCATGGGATTAGGGAAAAAAGGAATTGTAAAAATACCTGTTAACGAAAATTTTGCTTTAAAAACAGAGGTATTGGAAAAAACTTACATCAAGATTATTAATGACGGGTATGAAGTTATGGCTATTGTAGGAAGTGCACCTTCCACTGCTACGGGTATATATGACGACCTGGATGCTATTGGGGATTTTGCTTTGGAGAAAGGAATTTGGTTCCATATTGATGCAGCGCATGGGGGCGGAGCTATATATTCTTCAAAATACAAGTCATTGCTAAAGGGGATGAAGAAGTCTGATTCTATTGTTATTGATGGTCATAAAATGATGATGATGCCCTCAATTACAACGGCTTTGTTGTTTAGGGAAGGTCAGGACTCACATAATACCTTTAGGCAAAAAGCAGACTATTTATTACAGGAGTCGGAGGAGGAAGATTGGTATAATCTTGCAAAGCGAACTTTTGAATGCACAAAATACATGATGAGTCTTCATTGGTATACTTTACTCAAAATTTATGGTAAAGATATATTTGATGAGTTCGTTACAACACTATATGATCTGGGACATAAGTTTGGTGAGATAGTAGAAAATGATCCATTCTTTGAAATAGCAGTAAAGCCAATGTCTAATATCATTTGTTTCAGATTTATCAATAATGACAGAGATCTCCCAAGTCTTAATAAAATCAATGCAACAATTCGGCAAAAACTCCTTGAAGAAGGTGAATTCTATATTGTACAAACAAAAATTAAAGGAATTATTTACCTAAGGGCTACTATTATGAATCCTTTCACTAATGAAGAACATTTTAAGGAATTGCTTGAAAACATTAAAAGAAAAGCTATTCTTTTATTTAATGCATAAATCATTTAATTTGAAATCACATAGCCTTCAATTACTGGCTAATTGTTAGCGCATAGACTCTAAAACTTTTTCCTCACTGGCCTTGTTGGCAAAATTAACAGCACATTCTATTAAGGCCAAATGCGAGTATGCCTGTGGGAAATTCCCCAGTAACCTTTTTGTTTTGAAATCAATATCTTCACTAAAAAGCCCTAAATGATTACTATAGCTTAATAACTTATCAAAAAGCTGTTGTGCTCTTTCTTCTTCTCCTATCTTAAACAGGCTGTTAATAAACCAGAATGTACAAATAGTAAATGAGGATGAAGGCAATCCAAAATCGTCTTCATTCTTATATCTGTATAGCAATCCATCATTGCTTAACTCTTTTTCTATTGCCAATACTGTGCTTACAAATTTAGGGTCCTTGGCAGGAATAAATCCATAAGACTCCATCAACAAAATAGAGGCATCTAAGTGGGTAGATCCATAAGACTGGGTAAAAGCATTCACTTCACTGTTCCAGGAATTCGAATAAATATCTTCTTTTATTTCCTGTTCTAATTTTACCCATTTTTCAAGTTTCCGGGTTTTCTTTAGTATCCTGGCAACTTTTACTGCCCGATCTATGGCCACCCAACAAAGCACTTTGGAAAAAGTGAAGTGCCTTTCTTCTGTTCTCAGTTCCCAAATCCCCTTATCGGCCTCTTTCCAATGCCTTGATACTATCCAGACAATGCCTTTGGTTATTCCCCATAATTCTTCCCCATTCTCTATATTGGTGCTAAATTTGACCAATTGGGCGTGAATTACATCCATTAGAATGCCATACATATCATTTTGCTTTTGCTTATAAGCAGCATTACCTACGCGCACCGGTTTGGAGCCCTTATATCCGCTTAAGTGATCAAGAGTCTCTTCGGTAAGGTTTTTTTCCTTGTTTATGCCGTACATTATCTGGAGTTTCTCGTCTTTATCCGGAATAAGATCAATAATAAACTGGAGATACCTCACGGCGACGTTCTTATGTCCTAATTGAGCCATAACTTTAATAACCATTGAAGCATCCCTAATCCAACAAAAACGATAATCCCAATTTCTAACTTCTCCTATAGTCTCCGGTAATGAAGTTGTGGCAGCAGCCAGGATTGCACCGGTTTTATCATAGCTCAATAATTTGAGTGTTATGGCACTTCTTGTAATTTCCTTATTATATTGATTGTATGTTGGCGTTCTATTGGTCCAGTTTAACCAATAGACTTTGGTGTTTTCAAGATCCAAATAAATTTTTCTTGTAGTGGGTTGTAATATCTTTTCGTTATACCCCAATAGAAAGTATCCATTTTTAGTGACTTCGAGCTCCCGTCCTTCCAGTACTGCATTTTTGTTGAATGAAGTATATAAAAAGATTGTATCAAATTTTAGGTTATCTGTAAGACTAACAATAAAGTTCTTTTTTACATAAGACCGGGTCTCCCCCAGGGCATACTCTAGTTTTGGATCATAGAGCACTTTGAATCTGGGCTTCCCTTTTATGTATCTCACATGGCGTGCTAATTCGGGTGGTGCGTGATAGCTTCCATTTTCTGCATAATACCTTGGCATAAAATCGTGCAGTTCAAACGTATTGTCTCCATCTGAATAACTGGTAATCAGAACAGCCGTATTTTTCTTATATCGCTGGCTTATTGAGTACTCTTCTGAAACATGAATTTCAAAACTTCCCCCAATTTTTTCATCAAGTATCTTTGCAAAAACCGATGAGGAATCAAACTCAGGCAAACAACACCATTCCAGGGAACCAGTTTTGGAAATTAATGCTGCACTCCTGCAATTTCCGATAATACCATAATCTAAATTGTCCATAATTAAATTATCCGCTAAAAGTTCCTTATTAATTGTTATTGCACTGCAATTTGCCGAAATTTAGAAAAATAAAAATCAAATCCCCATAATTTTATTCAATACATGAGCAAAACTATCATAATCTCAAATAGACTGCCCGTTCAATTGCAAATTAGCAATGGGAGCATTAATGCAATACCAAGTGTTGGAGGTTTGGCAACCGGTATGAAATCTGTTCATTCGGGAGGAGATAGCCTTTGGATTGGGTGGAGTGGCCTTACCGATGAGGAAATTCCAATGGAACTAACCGCTAAAATAGATAAAGCACTTGCAGAACATGGTACTTCGAAGGTTAACCTAAATGAGGAGGAGGTTAACCGATTTTATTTTGGATTCAGTAATCGTACGATCTGGCCTTTATTTCATTATTTTTTAGAATATGCTGAATTTGAATTAGATAGCTGGCTCACCTATAAGTCAGTTAACCAAAAATTTGCCGATGCAATAATAGAAAAGGCTGGTGAAGATGATACAATTTGGATACATGATTACCAATTGATGCTGGTGCCGAAAATGGTTAGAGAAAAGCGCCCCAATTTGTCAATTGGCTTCTTCCTTCATATTCCTTTTCCATCATACGAGATTTTCCGGACATTACCATGGCGTGAAGAAGTTCTGGAAGGCTTATTAGGTTCAGATTTAATAGGTTTTCACACCTATGATTATGAACGTCACTTTTTAAGTTCCGTGAGAAGGTTATTAGGTGCTGAAGTTAGTTTTAATGATATTTATGTGGATAACAGAATAGTAAAAGCAGATTCTTTTCCCATGGGAATTGACTATAAAAAATTTAGTGATGCAGCCAAAACACATCAGCAGAATAGTGAATCGCAGCAATCTGATCTACAACGCAGGCTTGATCTTCATAAAAAATCAAGTCCGGATGCTAAGTTAATTGTATCTATTGATCGTCTGGATTATAGCAAAGGAATAGCCAAGCGTTTACATGCATTTAAATACTTTCTGGATAAATACCCCGAATACAAAGAAAAGATCAGGCTTATAATCTTAGCAGTCCCTTCACGCTCCAATGTCCCACAATATCAACTTTTAAAAAAGGAGATTGATGAACTTGTAGGTCGTATTAATGGAGAATTATCAACGGTTAGCTGGACGCCTATCTGGTATTTTTACAGATCACTTCCTTTTGAAAACTTGATTGATTTATACACTTCGAGTGATATTGCCTGGTTGACCCCCATCCGGGACGGAATGAATCTGGTTGCTAAAGAATATATTGCGACACGAACAGATAAAACCGGGGTTCTTATTTTGAGTGAAATGGCAGGTTCTGCCAATGAAATGAATGAAGCTTTACTTATTAATCCAAATAATTTTGAACAGATTGCAGATGCCTTATTCATGGCTATAAATATGCCTGAATTAGAACAGCAAAGAAGAAATACGATACTTCAAAAACGTCTTGAACGCTATAATGTAGAGAAATGGGCCAATGATTTTATGAACTCACTACAGGGCCAGAAAGACCGGGATATGGCCAATGTTTCAAAACGCCTTACTGAAACCCGGTTAAAAAGCGTTCTTCAAGATTACGGTAAAGCTAAAAAGAGGCTATTTTTCATTGACTATGATGGTACATTAACCGGTTTTAAAATTGATCCACAAAAAGCAAGTCCGGATAAAGAGTTATATAATTTGCTAGACCAACTAAACGAAAAGGAAGGCAACGATATCTATTTAATTAGCGGGCGAGATAAAGAAACTTTTACACGCTGGTTTTTGCCCAAAAAATATAATATGATAGTGGAGCATGGGGTTTGGATTTCAGAACAAGGTGAAGATTTTAAAATGCTGGAAAATGTTAAAAAAGACTGGATGGAAAAAATATATCCGGTATTGGAATCATTTGTGGACAGAACTCCTGGTTCCTTTATAGAAGAAAAGAATTATTCCCTGGCCTGGCATTATAGAAATACCGATCCCGACTTTGGAGCCAATAGGGCCACTGAATTGAATACAGTACTTACGAGTCTTATTGGTAATGATGATATAAGCGTACTAAGCGGCAACAAAGTAATGGAAATTAAGAGTAGTAATGTAAATAAAGGCAGGGCAGCTTTACGGGTATCGGCACAGAAGGATTATGACTTTATTTTTGCCATTGGGGATGATTGGACAGATGAATTTATGTTTCAGGAACTTCCTGAAGAGGCAGTGACCATTAAAGTAGGGATGCAAAATACCCAGGCTAAATATTATGTTGAAAGCGTTTCGCGAGTACGAAGTATATTGGAAAAGTTTATTTAGTAGTTATCATACTTGTTATGTCTAAAATTACTTAGCATGTAGTAATAAAAACAGATATATTAGAAAAATAATAATATGACTATACTGATTTTTATTTTTACACCTATGCCTTGTTTAGTTTTAGGACAAAAAGCAAATGTATCTTTTCTGAGTTAATTTTGGATTTAACATTATTAGGATAGCTAATTTGTAAACATTCCTGATCCTAGTCGTATTTTAGTTGAATTAATTGGAAACTAATCCCTCGTAAATTTTATAGACTATGAAAATATATTCTACTTTCTTACTATTAGTCTTTTCGGCTTTTACCTATTCTCAAAGTGATTCTCACTTATATGAGATCATTGATAATGTTTCATCTGAGCGTCTAAAAAATGATGTGACAACCCTGACGAACTTTGGCACGAGACATACACTAAGTGATACAACCTCAGCGACGAGGGGGATTGGGGCAGCAAGGCGCTGGATAAAAAGCGAATTTGAAAAAATCTCCGATAGTTGTAATAACTGCCTGGAGGTGTTTTACCAAAAAGATTTAGTTAAAGAGGGTGAGAATGCACGTATTGTCCATGATGTTTGGGTAGTAAATGTTGTCGCAATCCAACGCGGCAGTAAGTACCCCAATAAGTTTATTATTATGAGCGGTGATATTGATTCCAGGGTTAGTGATCCTACCAATTTTACTTCAGATTCCCCTGGAGCGAATGACAATGCCAGCGGTATGGCCGGTGCCATTGAAGCCGCCAGGGTACTAAGCAAATACAATTTTGAGAGTAGTATTATTTATGTAGGATTATCGGGTGAAGAGCAAGGACTTTTCGGAGGAAAAGGTCTTGCAGCTTATGCCAAACAAAACGGATGGGAAATTTTGGGAATATTGAATAATGATATGATTGGCAATATAAGTGGTGTAGACGGGGTGGTTAGTAATCGTGATTTTAGAATTTTTTCAGAACCCGTGCCTCCCACCGAAACAGAACAGCAGCGCAAAGCAAGAAGATTCTATGGCGGAGAAGTAGATGGTATTTCCCGGCAACTAGCAAGATATGTTTATAAAACTACAAAAATGTATATGCCGGAAATGAATCCAATACTAATTTACAGACTGGATCGTTTTGGAAGAGGTGGACACCACAGACCATTTAATGATGCCGGTTTTGCCGGTATCCGAATTATGGAAGCGCATGAAAATTATACCCAACAACATCAGGATATCAGAATGGAAAATGGAATAGCTTACGGCGATGTATTGGAACATGTAAATTTTGAGTATGCAAAAAAACTCACAGCAGTTAACGCTATAAATTTGGCGTCAATTGCCTCTGCACCCCCTGCACCGGATGAAGTGCAAATAGGTGGTATTGTGCAAGCTTCGGTAAAATTAAAATGGAACAAGTCTGAAGGAGCCACTGGTTACAAGATTTACTGGCGTGATACCACATCACCTACATGGGATCACAGTCGTTATGTTGGAGATATTGATTCCTTCACATTAAATGGAATAGTCATTGATAATTCCTTTTTTGGCGTTGCAGCCGTTGGAGCCAATGGACATGAAAGTATTATTGTATTTCCAAATCGAATTTTTAGAGAATAACAAAACATTATGAATAGAAGAAACCTTCCCCGAGTCTTTATCTTCATCATTTTGCTTACAGCTTTTTTGAATTCCTGCCAATCCGGAAAGGAAGCGGACAAAGAAGCTATAAACCGGCTTTATTTACCCGATTTAAACCAGCTCTATGAAGATTATGAGCAATTAGACAGTACCGGGGCATACAATACTTTTGCATATAAGTTGGTAAATGCCAATAGAGATCTGAATTCTTCAGAATTATATATAGAAGCGGCATCACTATATGCTCAGGCCGGACAATTAGATTCTGTGGCTATTTTATTGCATAAGGCTATAGATAATGGGATGGCCAACCCAAAAATAATCTCGAAGCTTCACGGTGTAAAAAATAATATGGATACTCCTTTATGGAGAAGCCTGCAACCGAGATTAGACTCCATACAATTGGAGCTTCAGGACGTTTCTCATTACAGTATGGAAATAGGTTCAATGACCCTTTTTTGGGACTATTTTGAACGAGCTGTAAAAGATACAGCCAATGCCAAAGATATCTTTAAAGAATTTATTTTTAAAGGTCCAAGAGAGTTGCGTGATTTTTATGTAGTGCGCTACATAAATTTGAACAATATGTATGGACAAATGATTAATGCCTCACCGGATTACTTTCATTACTTAAAAAATCAATTTAATCCGGATAGCACTAACGCCTTAAAATCAAAAACTGCCGGATGGATGCGTAATTTTAAAAATATTTATCCTAAAGCCGTTTTTCCAAAAGTATTTGTCGTGCCCGGTATTTTAAACTCTGGCGGAACAGCAACTGAAATGGGAATGTTTATTGGAGGTGATATGTATGGCAAATCTGACTCAATGCCAACCGCAGGATTAACCAGTTGGCAAAAAGAAGCTATCATGAAGGTTTCAGACCTTCCGGGACTTACAATACATGAATTAATGCATTTTCAACAAAATTATCAGGATACCAAAAATAATGAAACGGTTCTTGCTCAGGTGATCGGTGAAGGAGTATGTGATTTTCTAGTGGAATTGTGTTCGGGGGAAGAATTAAAGAATTCCAATCTTATATATCTTAGTGATGAAGAAAATGAACAGAAAATTATGAATGATCTTAAAAACGATTTGTTTTCGGAGGACAATTCTAAATGGCTATATAACGGAGGTTCAATTGATGACAGGCCTCATGACCTTGGATATACCGTAGGATACCTAATTTCCAAATCATATTACCAACATGCTGAAGATAAGCAGCAGGCAATATTTGAGCTTTTAAACACAAATGACTTTCTATCTATTCTTAAGGGAAGTGATTATACTTATCTCCTGCAAATGGACCTTTAATTTAATAGTTCTTATCTTATAAAAGCAAATATCATTTATGTGCCATTCTCCTTTTTATTAATATTCACATATCGACAGAAAAAAGTAAAGTAGAATCAAAAACTGCTACGACTAAAAGGGGCTTAATAAAATAGCCATTGAAAATAGGTATTGCATATAAATTTTTTAATATGATTAGATTTTTACTTCTTGCCGTGATACTTCTTATAGTTTTGCCTGCTTATTGTCAGGCACCACTTTTTACTGCGCAAGACACCCTTAGAGGAAGTATTACTGCTGAAAGGGGATGGTGGGATTTGAATTATTACAAACTCGATATTGAAGTTAATCCGGAGGAGAAATATATTTCGGGAAGCAATACCATCAGATATAAAGTATTAAGTGAAAATCAGGTTATTCAAATAGACCTGCAATCCCCACTTACCATAACAAAAATAACTCAGGATGGTTATGATCTTATTTTTAATTCCATAGGGAATGCACACTGGGTAACTCTTTTAAAACCGCAAGAAGTTGGCGAATACAATGAACTAATCGTATCCTATTCCGGGCATCCAAAAGAAGCTGATAATGCTCCATGGGATGGAGGGTTCTCCTGGAGTACAGATCAAAATGGCAATCCATTTGTGGCAACTTCCTGTCAGGGTCTTGGAGCTAGTGTCTGGTGGCCCAACAAGGACCATATGTATGATGAAGTGGATAGCATGGCCATTAGCGTAACTGTTCCAAAAGATCTTATGAATGTTTCCAATGGTCGTTTAAGAGAAATTGAAGAAGGGGAGAATTCTAAAACTTACCATTGGTTTGTGGCTAATCCTATTAATAATTACGGTGTAAACGTAAACATAGGTGACTATGTCGATTTCGGAGAAACCTATGAAGGAGAAAATGGACCATTGAGCATGGACTATTACGTGTTAAGAGATAATCTAGTTAGAGCCGAAAAACAGTTTAAACAAGCAGGCCTGATGATGGAAGCCTTTGAATATTGGTTTGGCCCCTACCCTTTCTATAAAGATGGGTATAAATTGGTAGAAGTCCCCTATCTGGGGATGGAACATCAAAGTTCTGTGACCTACGGAAACAAGTTCCAGAATGGATATCTTGGAACTGACCTTTCCGGGAGTGGTTGGGGACTAAAATTCGATTTTATTATTATTCATGAATCAGGTCATGAATGGTTCGCCAATAATATTACCTATAAAGATATTGCAGATATGTGGATTCATGAAAGCTTTACGGCCTATTCAGAAAACCTCTATTTGGATTATTATTTTGGCACTGAAGCTTCAGCAGAATATGTTATTGGTACCCGAAAAAGAATTCGGAACGACCGCCCTATTATTGGTATATATGGAGTTAATTATGAAGGATCTAGGGATATGTATTATAAAGGCGCGAACATGTTACATACGCTTCGGCAACTCCTGGAAGATGATGAAAAATGGAGGCAAATTCTGCGTGGATTAAATAAAGAATTTTATCATAAGACGGTTACCACAAAGCAAATTGAAAACTACCTCAGCGAACAAACAAAAATAGATCTCACTGCATTTTTTAATCAATATCTAAGGACAACGAAAATTCCGGTTTTGGAATTTAGCCTTAAGGATAATAAAATTAGATTCCGATATACAAATATTGTAAAGGATTTTGATATGCCTGTAAGAATTAAAGTTAACGATCAGGAGCAATGGCTTTTCCCCAATGCTGAATGGAAAACAGAAAACTTGAACGCTAAGGGCGCAACTCAAGTTCTGGTAGATGAGAATTTTTATATTTTGGTAAAAAACCTATCTGAATAAATCCTTTGAAATCTCTGCGAAAAATAAAATCGGAGTTAATAGTACACTATTAATAGTACTTAACTCCGACATCATTTAAGCTCTTAAGAATAATTAATCGGCAGCAAACCTAACGTCCAGAGCGACAGCGATACCAGATCTTTTTTCCTCATCATCTCCTGGCATATAAACAAAATATAACTCCTCGGCTTTAACATTAAAATCATTAATAAGTTTTATATCTACTGCCCCACTTCGCTGCCCTTCAGCAGGCTTCGGCATAGTTCCCTTACCTAATAGTTTGCCATCCGGGGCATTTAAACGCAATTCAAAATCTAATCCGGACTTAGGTAATTCCTGTCCTCCAATGGCTATATAAACGGTCTTTACCCCTTTCAAATCGATATTTTCCAGCGCAAACCAAGCTTGTTTTGAGGGAACCACAAGCAAATCCCTTCCGCCAAAAGAAATAGGCGTAAATCCTTCTGTTTTGGTTTTATCTGAAAAAGCAACTGTACTACCCATTAAATATACCTTTTCTATACCCGTTAGTGGTTTGGCTTCACCTGTGCCCGCATCGGTATAGCTGGCTGTAAGTATAAATACGTTAGCCCCGGGTGTTGGTTCAGGCACGATTGTACCCTTGGCAGGAAGTGATTTTTTTATTGTTTTTCCTTCTACCAGTGATTGTATGTACATCGTAATTTGTCTGGTTTCGACATTCGTAATGCTGGGATGAGCCGGCATCGTTACTTCACCCCAGACACCATTTCCGCCTGATTTGATTTTGCCTTGCAAATAGCTAAGAACATTTTCGTCGTCCTTATATTTTTCAGCAATCTGCAAATAGGTTGGCCCAATTGAAGCCTCGTTAACCTTATGGCAGGTCTTACAATCCATTGATAAAGTAAGGGCTTTACCAGTGACCGCAGCCGAAACCTCCTTATGACCTATTGAAAGGTTTACCTCATCCATCCCTTCCATATAATCAACTGAAACAAAAATATTTTCTTCATCAATTTTCCCACTACCATCGGGATCGTCTACAGAAACCTTGTAATTAACGGGTACACCGGGTATAAAGAACGAGGTGTTGCTGCCACTAAGATTTATAGACAGCACAGGCCTGGAATTTCCTGCAACCACTGTTATCACTTCGCTGGTAGCAATAGCATTTTTATCATCCTTTACCTCTACAGAAACCCTGTATTCTCCTACTTTATCATAGGTATATTCAATGGAAGCCTCTGGTGTCTCCATAGTAGTTCCATCTCCAAGATCCCATATATATTTTACTTCATCCTTTTCCCTATCGACTGCCTCAACTTCTGCTGTAATATTCAATGGCAAACTGCCAGAGGTCTTATTTACGATCATGTGATCAATAACTGGAGGTCTGTTTCCGCTATTGTAGTCGATATAGCTTAATCCTGAATCATCGTTTTTTGAGTACCAACCACTCCCATATTCAAGAAGGTATACTCTCCCGTCTGCACCTACCTCCATATCTATTAGACTATTGACCTCAATATCTGAAGAAAAAGGTTCCATTTTATTGAATGTTCCGTCTTCAAAGAAACTAACCGCTTTCATCCAGCCCCGCATCCAATCATAGATGAACACCTTTCCATTAAAATATTCGGGAAGTGCATCCGGACCTTTGTAAAGATCTGAATAATAAACAGGTCCCGCCATAGCATTTCTTCCTCCTGTACCTACCTGGGGAAAATCTGAAGACTCGGCATACGGGTAATATGCATAAGCGGGCATAGCTTTTGGAAGCTCTTTTAAGCCTGTATTATTTTTAGAATTATTGAGGGGTTTTACAGGATCAAATATTTCACCGCTAAGCCCGGTTTCGTAATTGTATTCGAAATAGGGTTTATTATCCGCAATAAAAAGTGGCCAGCCAAAATTGCCGGCTTCCCTGGCCTGATTCATTTCATCATAACCTCTGGGGCCTCTTGTTAAAAGGCTGTCTTCCCTTGCATCCGGACCTACATCACCCCAATAAACATAACCTTTTTTAGGATCAACCGATATTCTATATGGGTTTCGGTGACCCATGGTAAAGATTTCTGGTCTGGTTTTTTCCATTCCCACCGGGAATAAATTACCCTTTGGAATGTCATAAGAGCCATCTTTATTGACTTTTATCCGTAAAATCTTACCTCTTAGATCATTAGTATTGCCCGAAGATCTTCGCGCATCATACTGTTGTTTCCCGGGAATATCGTTTATTGGAGCATATCCACTATGCACATATTTAACCCCTTTTTCATTAAAGGGTGTGGTATTATCACCTGTTGACAAGTATAAAAGTCCGCCAGGCCCAAAGGCTATCGATCCCCCTGTGTGGCAACATATCTCTCGCTGGCTGTCTAGATCCAGAATTTTTTGTTCGGAATCCAAATCAAAAACTCCATCTTTAAACTTAAATCTTGACAATCTGTTTACAGACTCATTCCCGGTTGGAGCGAAGTAAACATATATCCAGTGATTTTGGGAATAATTCGGATCTTTTTGAAATCCCATAAGCCCTTCTTCGGCATTAACATCAGGGTTAGATAATGTTTTATGATAAACATCCAGTAATGCCACTTGTTTTAATTCTTTGGTATCTGCACTGTAATGCATAACTTCTCCTCTTCGCTGACCAATAAGCACATCATTATTTGGTAAAATGGTCATTTCAGTAGGTTCAAAAAACTCTCCTCCACCTACCAGAGAAACTTTGGAAAACCTATCAATATCCGGAGGTATCTGCGAGCTTACTTTAGAATAATCGAGTATTAGATTATCCCCAATGGCGTATTGGATACCACCTAGTAAATGTTTTAAATATAGTTCTTCGGTAAAGGATTCTGAAGTATGACCTAAAGCGGTGTAGAATGCCCTGCCACCATCGTATTCATGGTACCAACTCATTGGGTGGTAATCACCATTAATACCCCCATCGTAGGTAGTTTCATCAATGGTAATAAGGACGTTTATATCCGGATTTATTTTTTTAAAGTTGTACATTTCGTCTGTCCTGTGCCAGATGGTATCCGTAAAGAAACTGGTTGCTGCAAAAGCCTGATCCTTTATTATAAAATCTGCTTCAGGTGTACCAGAAGGATGGCTATGAAAATAGGCTCCAACCAATTTCCCATACCAATTCCAGTCATATTCTGTATCCGTCGCTGCATGTACCCCAACAAAGCCTCCCCCAGCCTGAATATAGCGTTCAAAACCGGCTTCCTGTTTATGATCCAAGATATTCCCAGTAGTACTCATAAATATAATAGCCGAGTATTGCTGTAATGAGTCTTCTTCAAAGATGGCCGCATTTTTAGTGGTGTCTACTTCAAAATTATTCTCGGCGCCTAGTTTTTGAATGGCGGCAATACCATCAGGGATAGATAAATGCTTAAATCCCATGGTTTTGGAGAATACCAACACTTTCGGATTCCCATCTCTTTTTTTGGAGTCACAACCTATAAATAAAAGACAACAGCCAAGCATTGCCAAAAGAAGAATATTTTTCATTAGTTTTAAGTAATACGTTTAGTTAAAAATGTAGAAGTCTTAAATATAAGCATAGTATTGGTCAATTTCCAAAAAGATGGAATTCACAAATATTTAATTCGCTGTTTTGCATATCAAATTTTAATTATTGCAAATGTTCAATTTCACAAAAAAGTATTTCTTCTTAATAATCTTCCTAGCTGGTATTATTGGTTGTCAAGAGAAGACAAAGGAAACTGTTGATCTGATCATTCAGAATGGGAATGTTATTAATTTGGAAACCGGCGAAATTGAACAAAAGGACATTTATATTTCCAATGGTCGGATCAAAAATCTAGGCAATTCTGATGAATTCCCTCTTTATGACGGAAATAAACTTATAAACGCAAAAGGCAAATATATTCTGCCCGGGTTTTGGGACAATCACGTGCATTTTAGAGGTGGCGAAGGCCTTATTTCGAATAACAAAAACTTTTTAAAATTGTTTTTAGCTAATGGAATAACCACCGTCAGGGACGCTGGTGGCGATCTCACTCCTAATGTAATGCAATGGAGAAAGGGTATTTCCGAAGGAACTTTACTAGGTCCTGATATATATACTTCAGGTCCTAAAATTGATGGCCCTAACGCAACCTGGGCCGGTTCACTGGAAGTTGAAAATGAATTGGATATTGAAAAAGCACTTGATTCCCTGACAAATTTGAAAACGGATTTTGTCAAATTATATGATAGCAAGATCAGTGGCGAATTATATATAAAAACTATCAAAGAAGCAGAAAAAAGGTATTTAATTACATCGGGTCACATGCCTTTTACAGTAAATTTAAATGAAACAGTAGAGGCTGGTATAGATGCCATTGAGCATTTGTATTATGTAATGAAGGGA
>RCNB010001168.1_pt1 | contig 16720 bp, 16 predicted proteins | sample 2041321 | NCBI WGS metagenome assembly RCNB01 (sample SAMN09708232, study PRJNA481090) | Marine sediment metagenome, whole genome shotgun sequencing project. | reverse complement strand
ACTCGGATAGCGGAGCGGACATCGCTTACGAATTGAAAAAAAATGATATCGCAATAGTTACTCCAGTCAGTAATCCAAATATTAAAAATGATTTGGATTGGGTATTTCCGGACACAAAAAAAGGAATTCAAGATGCGCTAGACAAGGGAGCAAATACTTTTTGGCTGAATACAGTTTTATACAAAAGCCACCAAATAGTGCCCTTCTTTGACCGAGAAATTCAATTTGTCGGTCAAATACCAAATCAAGTGGACATTTACGATGACAAATATTTCACAAACGAGCTTCTAAGAAAAAACAAGATTCCTATTCCTAAAACAAAATTGATTTCTATAGAAAATTTTACCGATTATTCATTGGATATTGATTTCCCTATAATCGTTAAGCCAATAAGAGGACGAGGCAGTCAAGGTGTTTCGTTGGTCAAAAATCGAAAAAAATTGGACGATAAACTAAACGAAATATTCTCGAATGCAGCATACGGGAATATGGTATATGTTGAACAATTCTTAAGCGGTCAAGAAATAACGGTTACTGTAATGCCCTCTGGTAATTATATGATTGACAATCTGGAAAGGACTTATAAAAAACCTTGGTGTCTTCCTGCAGTAAAAAGATTTAATCATAAAGATGGAATAGCACCTTATAATGGTATTGTAGCAGTAATGAAAAATAGTTCAGTACTGGGAAATGATGAACTAAATTCAAGAAAAATCATTGAAGTTTACGGTCACTGTGAAAAAGCGGGTGAATTATTAAATATCAAAGCACCGATACGAATAGATTGTCGTGCGGACGAAAATGGAAATTACTTTTTGTTCGATTTAAATATGAAACCTAATATGACTGGGCCATCAAGACCACATAGGCAAAATCAAGATAGTTTGACCTTATTGGCATCGAGAAAAATTGGCTGGAACTATATAGATTTATTGAGAAATATGCTTAAGCAAACGTGGAAAGCCAGTTGCCATAACGTGGGTAATTCATTGCTTCTGATTTTCCTTTGGTAAATCCTCGCTGATGAATAATGAGTTCGTGCCTTTTTGCTATCTTTAGTTCAAAGCAAAAACCATACACGAACACGTTAGATCCAATTAAACTAATTAATATGAAAAAATCATCGTCAAAATTTTTAATGATTGGAACAATCATTATAGTAATAGTAGGCTGTGAGTCTCAAAAATCTGAATACGAAAAAATGATTGAATTTGGAGAGAAATATACAGCAGCTTGGAATAGTAAAGACCCAGAGCAAATGGCTGCATTTTATGCAGAAGATGGTACTCTGACTGTGAACAATGGGGCGCCTGCAGTAGGAAGAAAACAATTAGCAGAAACTGCTAAATCCTATATGGAGGCTTTTCCTGATATGAAATTGACAATGGATAGTTTGGTCTCTGATTCTGGCACCTATAGATATCATTGGACTTTTATAGGAACAAATGCTAGACCTGGTGGAACTGGCAACAAAGTTAATTTTAGTGGATTTGAAAGATGGACGATGAACAATAAAGGTCTAGTACAAAAATCAATTGGTACATATGATGCTGATGCCTACAATAAACAACTCGAAGGAAATTAAAAAAACTGCCTCTAACAATGGCTATAATCAATTGTGGTTTTGTGCCACACCAAAATAAAAGTTTTAATCAAATGGCATTAAACTCTTTTTAACTGGGCGTTATTTGTAATTTGAACTTAGAATAGATGACAGAAAATACAGAGGAATTAGACAATCATTTAGATAATCATTACATACACCGTAGTAATTGGTTAAGAGCAGTTGTCCTTGGAGCTAATGATGGAATTTTATCAACTGCAAGTATTGCGATTGGAGTTGCTGCTGCAAGTGATATTCGAGAACCTGTTATTTTAGCAACATTAGCTGGACTCGTTGCTGGTGCTTTATCAATGGCAGCTGGAGAATATGTTTCTGTAAGTTCGCAAACAGATATTGAAAAAGCTGACATCGAACGTGAAAAGCAAGAACTGGATGAAATGCCCGAAATCGAATTGCAAAGGCTTGCGGGAATTTATGAAAAAAGAGGTCTGAAAAAAGAAACTGCCTTAACAGTTGCTAAAGAATTAACAGGGCACGATGCGTTAGGAGCACATATTAGAGACGAATTAGGAATTAATGAAATTAGTCAAGCTAAACCTTTGCAAGCTGCTTTAGCTTCTGGTTCAGCATTTACAGTAGGAGGGTTACTTCCTTTTTTAGTAACCATCTATCTTCCTTTAAAGAGTATGGAATATTCACTTTACGGTTTTACAATATTTTTTCTTATAATTTTAGGAGCATTAGCAGCTAAAACGGGTGGTTCAAGTATTGGAAAGGCTATTATCCGAATTACATTCTGGGGAACTGTCGCAATGGGACTGACGGCTCTAGTTGGTTATTTGTTTAATGTGAATGTAGGATAAAAAATCATACACAACAATATATATAGCTCGTTTTGCTTAAATATTGTTCGTGAATTTGAGCAAAAATCTATATAAAGTTCAGAACGAAATGGAAAAATTGATGAGGTTGATAGAAGATTATATTGAAGTATAAAAATTGTCATAATAAAAACTAACTAAAGGCTAACAACATTAATAATTCATTGCTTCTGATAAATAAAACATGAGAAAAAAGAACAAATTAACCAGAGGAGTAGCATTTGGTATAGGAATTGGATTAACCTTAACTAAAAAAGCAACCAAAAGGGTGATGATGAATCTAATAATATTTAGACATTAAATATTGACTAATGCAAAATTTAATCAAAAGAGTTAAATACAAAGGTTGGTTTATTTTTGATTTGCCCTATTTTATAAGAGAAAACAAATTTAAGAAAGGGATAGAACTTGGAGCTAAAGCAGGAAGAAGTATGTTCTTTATGTTAAGGGCAAATAAAAACTTACAATTGACAGGTATTGACCTCTGGGAAATGATTGAAGGTGGAGCTTATAAGAACAGTAATAAGAATGAAGTGAAATGCAAGCATAAATTGAGAAAGTTTAACAATAGAGTAACTTTAATTAAGGGAGATGCCAAACAAATAGCAGACAACATTCCAGATGAAGAATTTGATTTTATTTATTATGATTTGCAATGTAAATTAATGACAGGTGTTCATCAAGAAATGATATCAAAATGGGTTCCCAAGATTAAAAAAAATGGTGTTTTAATTGGTCGGGATTTTAGGGATTTTAGAACTGCATTTTATAATCTAGGATATAATGACGAAGACTTTAAGAAGTGTATGATTGGAAAAAGAGCTTCTGACAGACTTGAATATTTAGTGATAAAATAAAAATATTTTAGCCCATTGACAACAAACTTAGCTCAAAATCCTAACCATTAATTCTTTAAGTAAATCGCCTTGAGGGACTGCATTTGCACCAACACCCTTTCCTTTAACATCAAACTCACGCAAGGTAGATATAACCTCACTTACCTTTTTCATAGGGTAATTTTTGGCCGCCTGGGTATAGTCATTGACAAAATATGGGTTAATTTTTAACGAAGACGCAATAGCTCGGGGCGATTTATCATTTAAGCCATGCAAGTGTAGTAATTGCGCAAAATAGTTAAACAATAATGCAACAGTTACAACCATAGGGTTGTCCTTGGGGTTCTCCGCAAAATATTTTACAATTTTATGCGCCTTTAAAACATTCTTTTCACCAATCGCTTTTCGTAATTCAAAGTTATTATAGTCTTTTGAAATTCCAATATTTATTTCTATGTGCTCAGGCGTAATTTGACTTCCTTTAGGGATGATAATCTGCAACTTACCTAACTCATTATTAATTTTACTCAAATCTGTACCCAAAAACTCTACAAGCATTTGTGCTGCTTTTGGAGAAATAGTATACTCTTTAGGTGATAACACACGTCGTATCCAATCCGCGACTTGATTTTCGTAAAGCTTTTTGCTCTCATAAACAACACCAACCTTTTTAAGTGCCTTATATAGAGCTTTACGCTTGTCAATCTTTTTGTATTTATAATTAAAAACCAAAACTGTAGTTGGCTGAGGGTTTTCAACATAAGACACTAATTTTTCAATGGACCTTGATAAATCTTGAGCTTCTTTAACAATCACAACTTGACGTTCTGCCATCATTGGGAATCGCTTGGCATTGCCTACAACATCATCGATTGATACATCTCGACCATATAACACCATTTGGTTGAACCCTTTATCTTCCTCAGCTAGGACATTATCTTCAATAAAATTTGAAATTTTATCAATATAATACGGCTCCTCTCCCATTAAAAAATATATGGGTTTTAGGTTGCCCTTCTTTATGTCACTTACAAGCTGTATAACTTCGTCCAAATTGTATCTTATATATAATTGTATATCTATTCAAGTTGACTTCCCAAATCTGAAAAATAACGTTTCGATAAATTCTCGATACTATTTTCTAAGAGAAAGTCACTCGAAATGACATTATAGTTATAAATTTGTGCAGTGCAAAAATTAAATTTTCCTTCATACACGTTTAGGCTCAAAAGTAGCGAAAATAAACCTTATATTTTTGATGAGATACGCAAAAAATTTGTGACTTTGCAACCAGAAGAATGGGTACGTCAACATTGTTTACAGTATTTAATCAACGAGAAAAATTATCCCAAATCTTTAATAAACGTTGAGAAAGAAATTAAAATCAATGGTTTAAAAAAACGTTATGATATCATTCTTTTTAATAGTGATGGTAGTATATATCTTATTGTTGAATGCAAGGCTCCATCAATTACTGTATCTCAAAATGCATTTGATCAAATTGCACGTTATAACATGACGCTAAATGCAGACTACTTAATGGTGACCAATGGATTAAATCACTATTATTGCAAAGTGGATTTTGATGAGAAACGGTATCAATTTTTAAAAGACCTTCCTATTTATACATTGTGAAAATAGCCATTGTAATATTAAACTGGAACGGAAAAGCATTGCTAGAGCAGTTCTTACCTTCGGTAATAGACCATTCTAAAAAAGCAGACATATATGTTGCCGATAATGCTTCAACCGATGATTCTGTTGCGTTTTTACAAAAGCAATTCCCAGAGGTAAAAATTATTCAGAATACTGAAAATGGTGGGTATGCCAAAGGTTACAATGATGCTTTAAAACAAGTAGATGCTGATGTTTTTTGTCTACTAAACAATGATGTTGAAGTGACACCAAATTGGCTTGACCCTATTATGGACGTTTATCAAAACAATCCTAATACTGCAATTATACAACCTAAATTATTAGATTATAATCGTAGAGATTATTTTGAATACGCAGGAGCAGCTGGTGGATTTATTGACAAATTTGGATATCCTTACTGTCGCGGACGCATTTTTAATACTATTGAAAAAGACAATGGTCAATACAATGATGTTATAGATATTTCCTGGGCTTCTGGTGCTTGTCTTTTCATTAAAAAAGACATATTTAAAACTTTAAATGGCTTTGATGAAGCTTTTTTTGCACACATGGAAGAAATAGATTTATGTTGGCGAACAAAAAATTTAGGCTACGATATTAAATATATTGGGGCTTCAGAAATTTATCATGTAGGTGGTGCAACACTTAGCAATGCCAATACAAAGAAGACTTTTTTAAACTTTAGAAACAGTTTATATACTTTGGTTAAAAATGCCAATGGCAATTTATTGTTTTTGGTATTAACGAGATTAGTTTTAGACGCCGTTGCAGGAATAAAATTTATCTTAAATTTTAAACCTAATCATACCTTAGCAATTATAAAGTCACATTTTTCTTTTTACGGTCATTTACCAACACTTCTAAAGCAAAGAAAAAGGTTACATAAAACTTTAAATTATTTTGTAAAATCAAGTATAGTTTGGTCCTATTTCATAAAAAATAAAAAGCATTTTAAAAGTTTATAAGTTCGTTAGTAAAAGTTTTGTTAATCTTAATTATAGTTGGTGTTTTTTATATATTTTTACCCATTGATTAATATAATATAATTTACAAATTATCATGAAGAGAATTTTATTGCTGAGCTTATCTACAATGCTCCTACTAAGTTCATGCGTGTCAAATAAAGAATTTGCCGCACTTGAAGCCAAACAAAAAGAAACTCAAGATTTATTAAATACTGCTACGGTTAAGCTGAACGCATGTTTATCAGATGAAGCTGCGGCTTCGGCTAAAGCTAGCGCACTTGAAGATAGAATTTCAGATTTGCGAAAATCTAACGACAATCTTATACAAAGTAATAAAGATTTAACCATGCTAACCTCTAAAGGGGCTAGCAATGTTGAAAAAACATTAGAAAGCATCAAAGAAAAAGACCTTAAAATTACACGTTTACAAGATGCGCTTAATAAAAAAGATAGTGTTACACTGGCATTGGTAACAAGCCTAAAACGTGAAGTAGGCATAAATGATCCAGACATTGAAATTAATGTTGAAAAAGGTGTTGTATTTATTTCTATTTCAGACAAATTACTCTTTAAAAGCGGAAGCTATATCGTAACATCTAAAGCGAAAGATGTTTTAGCTAAAGTTGCTACTGTTGTTAATGGTAAACCAGATTTTGAATGTATGGTAGAAGGCCATACCGATAATAAATCTTTTCAAAAAGGTGTTTTGTTAGATAACTGGGATTTAAGTGTTAAACGTTCTACAGCTATTGTTAGAGTTCTTGAAGAATTAGAAGTAAACCCGCAAAGACTGATTGCAGCAGGAAGAAGCCATTATGTGCCATTAGTAGATAATGATACTGCAGAAAATAGAGCAAAAAATAGACGTACACGTATTGTAGTAATGCCAAAAATTGATCAGTTCTACGATATGATAGAAAAAGAAATGAAAAATTTATCTACTGGAAGTTAAATCCTATACTGTTCTGAAACTAAGCTCAACCGAAAGGTTGGGCTTTTTTATTACCTAAAAAATTTCTATACTCCCTTTTCCTTCTCGAATAATTTCTGGAATATCTCCTGAAAAATCAATAACTGTTGAAGCTTCATTATCACCATAGCCACCATCGATAACCAAATCCACAAGATTACCCCATTTCTCTAATATTAGCTCTGGATCTGTAGTGTATTCTAAAATTTCATCTTCATCACGAATAGAAGTAGAGATTATGGGGTTGCCCAATTGTTTTACTATCTCCAATGCAATATTATTATCTGGCACACGTATACCAACGGTCTTCCTTTTCTTAAAAGCACTAGGCAAGGATTTAGATCCAGGAAGAATAAACGTATAAGGCCCTGGAAGTGCACGTTTTAAAACCTTGAATGTAGATGTATCAATTTGCTTAACGTAATCACTAAGGTTGCTTAAGTCATGGCATATAAACGAAAAATTTGCTCTATCAAGTTTCACACCCTTAATTCTAGCAACACGCTCTAAGGCTTTAGAATTCGAAATATCGCAGCCCAAACCATAAACTGTATCTGTAGGGTATATAATTAAGCCTCCCTTTTTTAGAACCTCAACAACCCTAGTAATCTCTTTTGGGTTTGGATTTTCTTTATATATTCTAACGAACTCAGCCATAATATGTATCTTCCATTTGCGTTTACAAAGTAATTAATAATTTAATTAACAATTAATTATAAACAGAAATTTCGGAATCAAATGAGTTTGTACTAATTTGAAGAATAAAAATTACAAGTAAAATGAAAATATTTAAGTCCTACTTTATTATTATTACTATCTCTATATCCCTTTTGGGATGTTCGAGTGATTCATCCGGTGTTGGTGATAATCAGATTGATGAGCCTTTAGCTTACTCAGAGCAACTCAATGTATCCTACGGAGGCGATGGTAAACAAACCTTCGATATATATCTCCCGGCTAATAGAACAACAGATACAAAAGTAATGCTATTGGTTCATGGTGGAGGCTGGTCTGCTGGAGACAAAGCAGATATGAACTCGATTAAAGATTTAATCCGCCTGGATTTACCAAACCTAGCAATTGTGAATTTAAATTATCGCTTATCAGATGGAAATAATATTCCATTTCCTATGCAAATTGAAGACATTTCTACTGTTGTGAACCATTTGAAAAGTAAACAAGCGGAATATGTCATCTCAGATGATTTTGGGTTTATAGGAACAAGTGCTGGAGCACACTTATCATTATTGTGGAGTTACACTTCAGATTCAGGAAGCAATATCAAAATGGCTTGTAGTATTGTTGGCCCTACAAATTTTACTGATCCAGCTTATTTAGACAATCAAGACCCAGAGCTTCAAGCCTTAATAGATTTTTATGGTGAAGATTTAGCCATCCCAGTTTTAGAATTGTTCAGTCCATATCATCAAGCTACTGCTTCCTCTCCTCCTACCATATTGTTCTATGGAGGTCAAGACCCCTTGGTACCAACAACTCAAGGAACAGATATGCGCGATAAATTACAAGAACTAGGAATAACTCATGAATTTACCCTTTACCCCGATGCAGGACATGGTTGGCAAGGTGCTGATTTAATTGACACATGGTCAAAATTAAAGTCCTTTACAGAAGAATATTTGCTCCAATAGAATGTAACATTTCGGTCCGTTTTGAGTCTTTATTATATGCACAAAACACTTTTCATATTACTAATATCTATATTTTCAAGTAGCATTAGCTATGCAGAATATGAAATTAACAACGTGTCTTTTCCTGAAGCAGAAATTTTAAACCAATATACAACTAGAATTCCTTTTAAGCTTGTAGATCATTTAATCGTTGTTGAAGCGGAGTTATTGGGTAAAAAAGGAAATTTTATTATTGATACAGGTTCTGAAACTTTGATTTTAAATAAAGTGCATTTTCCATTAAAATATCGACATAATAACAAACGGAATAAAACCTCTGGGGTTGTAAGTATTATAGATAACCCCATGGAGAGACGTCTAAACGAATTTGTTATTCAAAATATTAAGCTGTACAATAAAAACTCCGATGTCATAGATTTGTCACATATCGAGACAAGTAAGAAAATGAGTCTTTTGGGCGTGATAGGTTACTCAATACTTAAAGATTATGAAGTATTTATAGATTTATATTTAAATCAAATTACATTATCAAAAATCGATAGAAATGGGAACAAATTAGATAAAAATGTATATCTGGAAAAAATTACTGATAGCGTTAATTTTAAGTTGAAAAAACATACTATTGTATTGAATGCTTATGTGAATAAACACCAACTAAAATTTGGCTTAGACAGTGGTGCAGAGTATAACCAAATCAATAAAAATGTTAAGAAAAAAGTATTCAAATACTTTGTTCCAAAAGAACGCTTAATTTTGTCCGGAGCTAGCAATAAATCCATTAAAGTTTTGGCAGGGAAATTGTACAGAGTTAAATTAAGTAACACAATCTATTTTGGTCCTATGAATACCGTTTTGACAAATTTGAGCAAAATGAATGAAGCCTTTGGCACATCATTAGATGGCGTATTAGGTTTCGAGTTTTTTAGACAAAAACGAACCATTATAAATTATCAAAAAGAAAAACTTTACTTTATAGATTATCCAAGACAACAAGAGTGAAAAAATTAATTTTACATAGCGTTTTTGTATTGTTCATAATGATGAGCTGGAAATCTTATTCGCAGAATAATGAGCCAAACGGCTATAGAATTGAAGAAGACGAAGTTGTTTTTTCATTTGATAAAAGAGATTATTTAACTGCCAGTCATGATTCTTCTCATGGAGAAAGGATTGAGTTTGCAGATTTAGATATTCAAACCGTAGGAGTTGCTGGTGAATTCAATGATTGGTCAAGAGACAATTGGCGAATGACTAAGATTGATGAGAACAAATATGAATTAAGAAAAAAAATAGTCGACTTTACAGACGATTTCTCTTGGGAGTTCAAGTTTATTATTAACAACCAATATTGGGCAGAACCAACTGAGGACATGCAGAACATAGCACCTGCAAAAAGTGAAAGAGGTAAAGACCTAAATGTATATAATTTAAAAATATATGCGGCACATATAAGCGAAAAAGGAAATGCTTGTTTTAAACTGAACGGCTTTGAGGATGCGAAAAAAGTGATTCTGGTTGGCTCATTTAATAAATGGGACGAGAATTTATTTAAAATGAATAAAACTGATGATGGCTGGGAACTTACATTGCAAATAAATCCAAATCAGTATCAATATAAATTTATTGTAGACGGCAATTGGATGGAAGACCCCAATAATCCATCCAAAATAGAAAATGAATTTGGCGAGTATAATTCTGTAATCAATATAAAAGTATATAAAACATTTACTTTAGATAATTATAGCAATGCCAATACCATAATACTTGCAGGAAGCTTTAATGATTGGTCTGAAGATGGTTTGAAAATGAATAAAACAGAAAATGGTTGGAATTGTTCGGTATTGCTTTCTGGTGGAAAACATCACTACAAGTTCATAGTTGATGGAGATTGGATTCTTGATCCAAAAAACTCAGTTAAAGAATATGATGGTAAAGGACATATCAACTCTGTTTGCATGATACGATAACCGACTATCCGATTATTTCAAGCTTTGCAAAACGTAATAAGAGCTTTTTATTCCCTCCGTTTTCAAAATTAATTTCGGCTTTAATATCTGCTCCTTTTCCTTCAATTTTAAGAACTTCCCCTTTTCCAAACCTTAAGTGTTTCACAATATTACCTACCACCAATTTACTGTCAAATAAATTTGTGTTATTACCTGTCTTTGCTATTGGTTTTAAATGTTTTGGCGTACTAATTTTAATCCCCTCTGGTTTTGCTTTTGTTCCAGCTTTTTTTCTTAGCACAGGTTGCTTCGCAGGTTTAAATCTAATTTTATTGGGCTCAACATCTCCAAAAATACTGGCATCTAGCATGGGGTTAAATCTCCGTTCTTCAATAGGTGTAAGTATTTCCAAATATTCTTCATCAATTTCTTCAATAAAACGGCTCGGTTCTGCATCAATCAATTTTCCCCAGCGAAAACGTGTAAGTGCGTAAGTTAAATAGGCTTGCTTTTCTGCGCGCGTTAAAGCTACATAAAACAAGCGTCGCTCCTCCTCCAATTCACTTCGAGTACTCATACTCATGGCACTAGGGAATAAATCTTCTTCAAGACCAACGATATATACATACGGAAACTCTAAACCTTTAGCCAAATGAATGGTCATTAATGCAACATGATTACTATCCCCTTTATCAGCATCTAAATCTGTTGCCAAAGCAACATCCTCCAAGAATTCAGCCAAAGAACCATTGGCTTCTACCAATTCTTGTTGTTCATCAACAAAATCTTTAATTCCATTTAGGAGCTCTTCAATATTTTCCATTTTGGCAATGCCCTCTGGTGTACCGTCTTTATTGAATTCTCTAATTAATCCGCTCGCTTTTGAAACATGTTCTGCTAAATCAAATGCATTTGCAGTCTGATTCATAACTTGAAAACTTTCAATTAAGGTTACAAAATCTCGTAACTTATTTTTAGTCCCAGAATTTATGTTAACATCTACTTTGTCAATATTTTGAAGCACTTCAAAAATAGAACGTTCATAGCCATTAGCTGCAACAATTAATCTATCAATAGTTGTTTGCCCAATGCCACGGGCCGGAAAATTAATGATGCGTTTAAGTGCTTCCTCATCTGCAGGGTTAATAATAACGCGCAAATAAGACAAGACATCTTTAATCTCTTTACGCTGATAAAATGACAAACCACCATAAATTCTATATGGAATATCACGCTTTCTTAAGGCATCTTCCATAGCTCTTGACTGTGCATTGGTCCTATATAAAATCGCAAAGTCACTATTCTGCAATTGATTTTGCATTTTATTTTCAAAAATCGTACTGGCTACGTAGCGTCCCTCATCACCATCATTTAAAGAACGATGTACTTTTATTTTTGAACCTTCATCGTTTGCAGTCCAAACAACTTTATCAAGCTTAGTCTGGTTTTTATCAATGATTGAATTTGCGGCATTAACAATATTCTTTGTAGATCGATAGTTTTGCTCTAGTCGAAAAAATTTGACATCATCGTAATCCTTTTGAAAATTAAGAATGTTGTTAATATTTGCTCCTCGAAATGCATAGATGCTCTGTGCGTCATCTCCAACTACACAAATGTTTTGAAACCTGTCTGATAACGCTCTTACAATTAAATATTGAGAATGGTTTGTATCTTGATACTCGTCGACCAAAATATACCTGAATTTATCTTGATATTTTGCAAGCACATCAGGAAAACGTGTTAAAAGCTCGTTAGTTTTTAAGAGCAAATCGTCAAAATCCATAGCTCCTGCCTTGAAACATCGATCCACATAATTTTTGTAGATATCACCTATTTTTGGTCGTCTTGCCATCGCATCAGCCTCTATCAATTCAGGATTCTTAAAATAAGCCTTAACCGTTATCAAACTATTTTTATAAGATGATATTCTAGACCGTATCTGTTTGTATTTATAAACATCTTTGTCCAATTGCATTTCCTTTATTATAGAAGCAATCAAGCGGTCGGAATCTTGAGTATCATAAATTGTAAAATTGCTAGGGTAGCCCAATCTATCTGCTTCAAAACGTAATATTTTGGCAAAAACGGAATGAAAAGTACCCATCCATAAATTTTTAGCTTCGCCATCTCCAACAATTGTGGCAATCCTACTTTTCATTTCACGAGCAGCCTTATTGGTAAAGGTAAGTGCCAGAATATTAAATGCATCTACGCCTTGACTCATTAAATAGGCTATGCGGTAAGTGAGTACTCTCGTTTTTCCAGAACCAGCTCCTGCAATAACAATCATTGGCCCATCTTTTTGTAAAGTTGGTGCAAGTTGGGCGTCATTTAGCTGACTTAAGTAATTCTCCAATTCAATTATAATTTAAAGTGTGAATTTAGCCAATGTTAAGCGTTTATTTAAATGCAACAATGAATAATTATAAACAATTAAACAGAATAAACCTTTACATTATTTTAAATATATTTACCTTTCTACTTTAAATAAAATTCACAAACAATGCTGGAGTTTTTATCTCATATATCTTGGTGGATTTGGGTAATTATAATTATTATTCTTATTGCTATACGCGATATTTTCTTTCAAAGAAAGCATACCATAAGTCATAACTTCCCAATTATTGGTCATTTAAGATATTTGCTTGAAAAAATTGGACCTGAATTACGACAATATCTGGTTGCAAACAATAGAGAGGAGTTACCCTTTAATAGAATTGAACGCGGTTGGATTTACGCTTCTGCCAAGCATGAAAATAATTACGAAGGTTTTGGTACAGATAGGGATATCTATGCGCATCAGCATATTTTTATAAACAACGCAATGATTCCTTTTAAAATAGAAAGCAATCATCCTAATAGTATTGATAATAGTTTTTTGCCATGTGCCAAGGTTATAGGCGTTTATCATAAACGAAAAAAGCCATATCGTCCAGCATCGATTATTAATGTATCGGCTATGAGTTTTGGTTCCCTATCTGCAAAGGCTATAGAATCTTTGAATAAAGGCGTTAAAATAGCTGGATCATATCACAACACGGGTGAGGGTGGTTTATCTCCTTATCATTGTAATGGTGGTGATGTCATTTTTCATTTTGGTACTGGATACTTCGGTGTTAGGGATTCAGAAGGGAATTTTTCAATGGAAAAATTGGTTAAGCTCGTAAATGACAACCCTTTTGTTAAAGCTATAGAAGTCAAATTATCTCAAGGTGCAAAGCCCGGAAAAGGTGGCGTTCTTCCCGGTGCGAAAATAACTAAAGAAATTGCAAATATCAGGGGTGTTGAAGTTGGGAAAGACGTATTGTCACCTCCTAATCATACAGCATTCACCAATGTTTCTGAACTTGTAGAATTCGTTGAAGAAATTGCAAATGCCACTGGACTTCCTGTTGGCATTAAAGCGGCTATCGGTAAACTGGAGCAATGGAAAGAGCTCGCTTTAATTATGAAGTCAACTGGCAAAGGTCCAGATTTTATTACCGTAGATGGTGGTGAAGGTGGAACTGGTGCTGCTCCACCAAGTTTTGCCGATCATGTATCCTTACCTTGGGTTTATGGATTTAGTGATTTATATAAAATGTTCCAGGATAAAGGCTTGTCTGAAAACATAGTATTTATAGGTAGTGGGAAATTAGGTTTTCCCGCTAAAGCTGCAATGGCCTTTGCCATGGGAGTAGACTCTATTAATGTTGCAAGAGAAGCCATGATGAGCATTGGCTGCATTCAAGCGCAGGTATGCCATACTAATCGATGCCCTAGTGGTGTTGCAACACAAAGTAAGTGGTTACAAAACGGAATTAATGTCCCGCTAAAATCTGAACGCTTGGCACAATACTTTAAAACTTTTCGGAAAGAACTCATCGAAATTACCCATTCGGCCGGCTATGAACATCCTTGTGAATTTAAAATGAGCGATGTAGACATAAATGTTGACGACCACTATCTATCAAAAGAACTGGACAAAACGTACTTATACACAAAAACACCTGTCCCATTTAAAAACATGCAAGATTTAAAAGATTGTATATATTTGGGTGGAAAATAAAAAATCACATAAAACAAACGCTTAAACTATGGAAATTGAAAAAATATTTGAAGTCTTTCTTTACGCTGTACCTGCCTTAATTACAGGAATGATCGCTTATTACTTTTTTAAAGAGCACACCAAAAATGAAGATGGGAGAAGACGTTTTTTACTACATAAAGATATGCAAGTAAAAGCCTTACCATTAAGACTTCAAGCCTACGAACGTATGGCATTATTTTTAGAGCGTATAAGTCCTACAAAGCTTATAGTTAGGGTTAGCCCTACAGGTAGTAATGAAGAAGACTATGAGTCTTTATTGATTGCAAATATTGACCAAGAGTTTGAACATAATCTATCCCAACAAATTTATGTTAGTGAAGACTGTTGGAATATTATTGTTGCAGCTAAAAACGCAACGATTCAACTCATTAGAAAAGCGGGGTTATTGGAGAAAACAGGAACTGCCACTAAATTACGTGAAGTTATTTTAACAGAAATGATGGAAAAGCGGTCGCCTAGTAGCGCTGCCATGTCTTTTATTAAAAAAGAAGTAGGCGAAATGTGGTAGTTAATCCTTGAGTTCGTTGGAATCCAAATGTTGATGTCTCTTTTTTGCATGGTCAAAGCCTTCTTGCCACCATTTTTCCATAAGACGTTTACTGAAAATTAAGGCATTTTCGGTAAGTTTTGTTGGTGTATAATACAAATTTAGCTTAACACCTTTGTTTTTTGCCGCTAGCTTTCCAATGGTAATATCGTGCTTTTCTACTTGTTCCATTAAATGTCCAAATAAGCTTATCATTAACGAGAACGGGTTTTTTCCCAACACCTTATTCCCAACCATATTTTCTGATTCCAATACAACAGCATCAATTTCGGTTGCACCTCGTCGTATAGCTTCCCTAATTGGTATAACACAACCTAAACCACCATCGGCATACTCGAAACCATCGACCTCAGCTAAGGACATAAACGGAATATAATTACACGAAATCCAAATCCAATTACAAAATTCTTCGTAAGTACAGTTATGCACTGACTTATACTCCACCCTGTTCTTTGACAAGTTTGAAACCGTAACTACAACATCCTCGCAAGTTCTTTTTATTTTTTCATACTCCTCTACTGTAAAATTGCGTCTTATATTTCTTTTCAGTGCTTTACTTTCCCCAAAGGTGCGCTTCATCTTAATAAATTGCCATAATGAATTAATGAAATTGATAGATACAAACTCTCTATTCCCCTTTCTACGCTGTACAAAAGGGCTCACGCTAAAAATATCACGCTGCGTTACATTGGTAAACAAATTATATACTTTTGGAATATCATTTGCAGCCAAATGAGGCACCAACAAACTCCCCGTGGAAGTCCCTAAAAACATATCGTATTGGCGTTTTTCCTCTTCAATCAAATATTGCGCAACGCCACCAGCAAATGCACCTTTACTACCCCCTCCAGATATAACTAATGCTCTCATTTTTGTTTGAAAATTCTTAATAAATATAAACCAAATATACCAATCTAACATAAATATAAATTAATTTCTAGTACATATATATTACAATGCTTTGTATTGTATTGCGCATGAGGTAAAATTGAATTTTTAATTTATTTTTAATTAAAAGCAATATGAGTTTACAGCTTAAAAACGTGATTTCACAGTATAAAAAAGTGAGCTCGCAGCTTAAAAATGTGATTTTGAAACATAAATGGTGTGCTTATAAATATTTGGCATAAATTGTGTTAAAAGAGGAAAAATTGAAAGGTTTTACTACATTATTAACTCTATTTCTCATATCAATAAATTGTTATAGTCAAAAAGAGGCTGCCAATTGGTATTTTGGAAATAGAGCAGGGCTAGACTTTAACAGTGGCAGCCCGGTTAGCTTGGTAGATGGAGAAATGTCTAGCAAAGAAGGCTGCTCTACTATATCTGATAGTCATGGCAATTTATTATTCTATACTAATGGTGTCAAAGTTTGGGATAGAAACCATATTGTTATGCCTAATGGTACAGGACTGCATGGTGGCAACTCTAGCGCACAATGTATTGTTGTTCCGCTTCCTGGTAGTTTAACTATTTATTATATTTTTACTACTAGTGAATTTGAAACCAATAACTCTTTCGGTTTGCAATATAGTATTTTGGATATAACCTTAAATGGTGGTTTAGGAGATATTACTACTAAAAATAAACCATTACAAAATGATATGTGTGAG
>RCNB010001167.1_pt1 | contig 16724 bp, 15 predicted proteins | sample 2041321 | NCBI WGS metagenome assembly RCNB01 (sample SAMN09708232, study PRJNA481090) | Marine sediment metagenome, whole genome shotgun sequencing project. | reverse complement strand
AGCTTCCATCGTTTCCGTTCGACTTGCATGTGTTAGGCATGCCGCCAGCGTTCAATCTGAGCCAGGATCAAACTCTTCAGTTTAAAGCTATTGCTTTTACTAAAGTGCGTAATCACCAGAACTCATCAATTACTAAAAACTGACTGTTTTCTAGGTTCTTACGTCTTTTTTTGCCTTCGCAAAGTCCGACGCAAGCACCCACACAAATTATCTGATTGTATTGTTAAAGAACGAGCCCGATAATTTCATCGGGCGGACCCACCATTATACAGGCGAAGGAGGTGTTAGCAACAATCCTCTTGCGCCTGCGTGTATCTTTTGGGAGTCCACTGAAAGACACCATGTCCCTCAGCGAGCCGCGCATTATACGGTGCAATCCGAATGCGTCAATACCTTTTTCGAGTTTTTTTTGAATTAGCTCAAAAGCCCGTTTGACGGGGGCTCGAGCGAGGCCGCCCGAAGCACAAAAGGACCCCTTTTCCCCTGCAGAAACGCCGTTCATGGTGGTTTCGGCCTACTCTGGCCGATACACCATATAGACATCGGCTCGCTCGTAATCCGAGGGGATCGGGCGAAGTTCATGATGGAATCCCGCAGATTCGTACAGGGTCAATGCCGCAGTCAGGCTGCTGTGAGATTCGAGATATAGACGATCTCCCTCCAGATCGAGAAAACGATCGATCGCCGCGTTCAATAATTGGCGGCCATAGCCCCTGCCCTGACGAGCTGAAGCTACCGCCATTTTAGTCAGTTCGTAGACCCCATGCCCCTGGTGTTTCAGCGCGATCGTCGCAATGGCCTCGGCGCCGTCCACCAGGTAGAGAATCACGCCCCCGTGATCAATGATCGTTCTCTGGGGGTCAAACAGTACTTCGCGATCAATGGGCTCGACGCGGAAGTAGGCCTCAAGCCACTCGCAATTCAATCGTGCGAAGGCGTCGCCATAGTTTTTGGTGTAGTCGACAATCTCAAGATCAGTCGCGCCCTGCACGCCATTCCTTGTACTCCTCGCTCTCGACCAAGCGTGCAAAGCCACGAAACTTGTCGCGTCTGAGCTTGGCTTCATCCAGGCGATATCCGAAATTGTCCTCAAGCTGGGTCAAGGCTTCTATAGCACCCGAATGATATTGAGAACGAGACCTTGCCCGTAGCAAAGACCACCAACCCAACTCAAGAGACGGTTCATCGACCGTTGCCTCGACCGCAAACTTCTCGGCTTCCTCCAGCTTGCCAAGAGCCAACGCGAGCGCCGATAGCTTCGCCGGAAGCGCACCTTCTGTGATAGAGAAATTCCTGTGGAATCGGCTCAACAATGCGTATGACTGATCATAGTCATCTATAGCCTCATAATAGTCGGACATGACCAACGCGAAGTTGGGATCGTTCGAAAAGACATCTACAAAGATTTCGAGTGTCGGTGCGAAGCGATCCATGTCCTTCATCAGCAACGCCATGAATGCTGCGTACTTTGCGATAAAGGGCTCGCGTTTCAGTTCGTCATTGAACTCGTCGTAGATTTCGAAGAATCGCGGCGGCTGCATGTCTCGAGACGCCTTGTATATCTCGGTGACCTGAAAAAGCTGCAGATCGCTGGGCGACTTGAGCAAGATCAGCTTTCGCGTTGCGTCCTTGGTCGGCATCAATATCGTCAGGCTTTCACCGATTTCAGCGGAGAACATTTGCCCGGCCCGGGTATCGAACCAGTCGATGACCTTGAGGCGCCCCCGACGGTCGTGCCGAAGCTCGAAAACCTGAAACTCATACTCGTACTTGGGCAAGGCGTAGCGAATTGCAGCCCTCCCTTTGCCGTTCTCGAAGGCGAACTCGACTAACTTGGCCTCTACATTCGAACCCTCAGCCGGCAGCTTTTGCATAAAACCGGATTCAATGAATTGCCAAAAATTTAAGCTAAAGACTTGTTTGACGTCATCTTCAACAATCCGCGACTTGTAGATGCGACTACTTAGGTCGGTCTTATCGATCGCCTTTTGCATCGACCCGAAAGAACGACCGTTGATATCAGCCAGTATTTCCTGGAATTGCCCGAATGCCTTGGCGTCATTGTCCGCCGCCAGAGACGGCGCAGCCAATATTGCCAGGACGACGAATGCCGTGATTTGCCTTGCGGTGTTCATTTCTGTACCCCGAATCATGTATATCCATGTTCGCGCGATCATTCAGACACGAACTGTTTCAGGTCAGGTTGACTCGAGCGAACTTTCGCTTGCCGACCTGATAGATGTGAGTTGATCCGGCCTCCATTTGCAATGAACGATCCTCGACCTTTTGGCCATCGATTTTGACCGCTCCCTGCTTGATCATCCGAAAAGCATCGGATGTGCTGCTCACAAGACCGGCGCTCTTTAGTAAATGTGCAATTCCCAACGTGCCGTCCTGACTTTCCAGACTGAGGTCCGGAATCTCATCGGGCATCGCACCTTGCTGAAACCGCGATACGAACTCTTGCTTGGCCGCTTCTGCATCAGCCTCACTATGGAATCTGGCAACTATTTCCCCTCCAAGTTCAAATTTTGCGTCGCGGGGGTTCATTCCATCAGCGACAGACTTCTTCAAAGCATTCATGTCGTCGAGAGAACGGAAGCTCAGTACCTCGAAATATCGCCACATCAGGTCGTCCGAAATCGACATGATCTTGCCGAACATTTCGCCCGGCGCGTCGGTGATACCAATGTAATTGCCCAGCGACTTTGACATCTTCTGCACACCGTCGAGACCCTCGAGAAGCGGCGTAGTCATTACGATCTGGGGTTTCTGGCCGAAATCCTGCTGCAACTGGCGTCCAACAAGCAGGTTGAATTTTTGATCCGTACCGCCGAGTTCAACGTCTGCCTTTAGTGCAACCGAGTCATAGCCCTGTACCAATGGATACAGGAACTCATGGATCGAAATCGGTTTGCCGCCCGTGTAGCGCTTGTTGAAATCGTCCCGCTCCAACATCCGGGCGACGGTGTGCCGGGCGGCGAGTTTGATCAGGCCAGCGGCGTCCATCTCCCCCATCCAGGTCGAATTGAACTCTACACGGGTCTTCTCTTCATCAAGAATTTTGAAAATCTGCTTTTCGTAGGTCTCTGCGTTGGCTTTGATTTCCTCGGGTGTCAGTGGCGGACGAGTCGCGTTCTTGCCTGACGGGTCGCCGATCATGCCGGTGAAATCGCCGATCAGAAAAACCACGTCGTGGCCCAATTGCTGGAATTGGCGCATTTTGTTGACCAACACGGTGTGACCGATATGCAGATCCGGCGCCGTTGGATCGAAGCCCGCCTTGACGATCAGAGGTCGTCCCTCTTTCAGCTTGGCATGCAGTCCATCTTCAGGCAGCACCTCGTCCGTACCCCGAGTGAGTTCTGCGATTTGATCCTTAATGCCTGCCATGGGTGTCATATTCGTTTTTTTTGTGAAAAGCGGGAGGGAAACTGTAGCATTCCCCGGCTGGTTAACACCATGAGTTATAACACTTTTTCTTTGACCTCAAAAAAGGCGCGCGGTAGAGTAGCGACTTCCAGCCACGGAGGGACATAAGCCTTGAATCGTCCGGTCAGTCCACTACTACACGATTATAAGCAGTCTGCTTCAGACAAGCCCAAGAAACCCAAGGCCCTTCAATGGTTTGCGGTGGGTCTGGGTATTCCTCTGATCGCTGTGGCGCTGGTCAGCACACTCGACAGTACACCGCCTCAGGAAGTCATTTCGAGCGCGCCCGTAATGAGCGCCAGTTTGGATGAGCCACCGATCGTGCCGCCCGTCGATCAGGCAGTATTGCTTGAAGAAGCCGCCGCCCTGATGCCCGAGACTGTTCCCGAGTTCGACAAACTGGTTTTGACCATCCGCTCCGGCGACACGATGGAGAGACTGTTTCGAAAGAACAATCTCGATCTGGGGCACCTGATGTCGATCGCCGAGCTCGATGAAGCCAAGACGCGTTTTCGCCGCATCAAGCCCGGGGATGTATTCGAAGTGACTCATGACGGCCGCGATGTCGTTAGCCTGTATTCGGAGCTTGGCTTGACGAGCGCGCTGCAGATCGAGCGTCAGGAATCGGGTTTTGCCGCTGAAATCATCGATCGACCTATCGAGATTCGAAAACGAATGGCATATGGCGTGATCAATTCGTCTTTGTTTGAAAGCGGCGCGGAAGCGGGTCTGTCAGACAAAGTCATCATGAATATTGCCGGGATATTCGCCTGGGATGTCGACTTCGTACTCGACATTCGGCAAGGCGATAATTACTACGTGCAATTCGAAGAAATCTGGCAAGACGGCGAATACGTTGCGGACGGCGAGATAATCGCCGCGGAATTTAATAATAACGGCCGCACGATTCAGGCCATTCGTTTTATCGATGACAATGGGCATACGGACTACTTCACGCCGACCGGCGACAGCGTTCGCAAAGCATTCATACGCGCACCGGTCGATTTCACCCGTATCAGCTCGAATTTCAATCCTAATCGCAAACACCCTATTTTGAATCGAATTCGAGCGCACCGCGGCGTTGACTATGCCGCCCCGCGTGGCACACCGATCAAGGCATCGGGTGACGGTAAGGTTATTTTCAGAGGCACCAAGTCGGGCTACGGCAAGACGGTCATATTGCAGCACGGCGGCAATATCACGACGCTGTATGCGCATATGAATAGTTACGTCCTGAAAGTCGGTGTCGGCACCCGCGTCAAGCAAGGCCAGACTATCGGCTTTGTCGGTAAAACCGGACTCGCGACGGCTAACCACCTGCACTACGAATATCGTCTGAACGGTGTACACCGAAATCCACGAACGGTCGCTCTTCCCGATGCAGAGCCGATCGACGCTCAGTATCGCGATAAATTCATGGCGTCAGCAGCACCCATCCTGAAGGAGCTGGAACAGTTCAAGAGTACGCAGACGCCCGCCGTCGCGTACAACGACCAGTAACGCAGGTGTCCAGTCATTATGTCGGTTTGATATCCGGCACCAGCATGGACGGAATCGATGCCGTTGTCGTTAGCTTCAGCGGCGGTGATGTTGCGATTCACTCGACGCATACCGAACCCTATCCTGCCGCTTTAAGAGACGCATTGCTGATCGCGATTCGCGAACCTCTTGACGTATCTTTGGATGAATCCGGTGAGTTGGATCGCCGTGTCGGCGAGTGTTTTTGCAACGCTGCTCGATCAACAATCGCTGCGAGCGGTATCGAGCAACAAGATATCATCGCCATCGGTAGTCATGGACAAACCTTGCGTCATCAACCGGACGCCGACGCGCCGTTTTCCATGCAAATCGGCAACGCCGACATCATAGCGGCCGGCACAGGTATAACGACCGTTGCGAATTTTCGTCAGGCCGATATTGCCGCGGGGGGTCAAGGCGCTCCTCTCGTACCGCCGTTTCACCAGTGGCTCTTCGGATCAACAATCGATGACCGTGTCGTCGTCAATATTGGTGGCATCGCCAACATCACGATACTGGCGGCTGACGGGTCTGATGTTATTGGTTTCGACACGGGTCCCGGAAATGGGCTGATGGACGCATGGATAGGCGACTGTCTGGGTCAATCATTTGATAGTGATGGCGAATGGGCTGCCCGCGGTTCGATTGTTGAAGGCCTTCTTCAGCAGTTTGTCGACGACTCATACTTCTCGAGGCCACCGCCGAAAAGTACCGGCTTCGAATACTTCAACAGGGAGTGGCTGCGGCGCTTTGACGTTGAGCGCTACGATGCAGGCGACGTTCAGGCAACCTTGTGTGAGCTCAGCGCACTGACCATTGCTAATTCCATCAAAGCTCATGCTGCCAAGGCGCGGGACGTTCTTATCTGTGGCGGTGGAGCACACAACGGCGAACTCATGCGGCGCTTACAGCGGAACCTGCCAGCCGCCGACGTTGCAAGTACTGAATCGGCGGGCCTTAATCCTGACTGGATCGAGGCCGTCGCATTCGCTTGGCTGGCAATGCGGACAATGAACAACGAGTCCGGCAATCTCCCGAGTGTGACGGGAGCAAGCCGCAAAGTGGTGTTGGGCGATATACACTCCCCCTGACCATGCATAACAAATACATTAATCGCGAGCTCAGCCTGCTTGAGTTCAACAAGCGTGTGCTCGCGCAGGCGGCGGATCCGGATGTGCCGCTGCTCGAGCGACTGCGATTCCTGTGCATCAGCTGCACAAACCTCGACGAGTTTTTTGAAATTCGCGTCGCCGGACTGAAGCAGCGCATGGAAATCGGCGCGTCTTCTCCGGGCCCGGACGACACGCCCGCTCAAGAAGTCTTCGATGAGTTGCGCGTGGGAATATCAGGGTTGGTGCGGCAGCAATACCGATTGCTCAACGATGAGCTGTTTCCTCAGCTCGCGGGTGCCGGCGTCCGTTTTGTCCATAGCGACGATTGGACCAAAGAACAACAGGTCTGGCTAAAACAGTACTTCGAAGAGCAGGTTGTACCCGTTCTGACGCCGCTGACCTTCGACCCTTCACGACCATTTCCGAAGGTTCTGAATAAGAGCCTGAACTTCATTGTCCGGTTACACGGTAAAGACGCTTTTGGTCGTCGTCGGCACCGCGGCATGGTTCAGGCACCGCGTTCGCTGCCTCGAGTCATCCCGCTTCCCGATAACATCAGCAAGCCTGGCGAACACAGCTTTGTGTTCCTCTCGTCCATAATTCGCGTACATGTGGACAGCCTTTTTCCCGGACTCGACGTTGATGGTTGTTATCAGTTCCGAGTCACTCGAAACAGCAACTTGTATGTTGATGACGAGGAAGTCAGCGATCTGGTCCGCGCTTTGGAGGGACAGCTTGCGGCCAGTCGATACGGTGCTGCCGTTCGGATCGAAATCGGCCACGAATGCCCTGATGACCTGCGTGATTTTCTACTCAGTCACTTCGAACTTAATGAAGAAGACACGTACATGGTCGACGGGCCTGTAAACCTCAACCGTCTGGTCATGGTGTGCGCTCTGGATGATCGGCCTGAGCTGCTCTACACGCCCTTTGCGCAGGGGCTGCCAAAAGAACTGCTTAGCGACGAAAATATTTTCTCCATTCTGGATGAGAAAAACGTGCTGCTGCATCACCCGTATCAATCCTTTGCGCCAGTTATCGATTTCATCGGTACTGCGGCAGCGGATCCCGATGTGCTTGCGATCAAACAGACGCTTTACCGCACTGGCGCAGGCTCACCGGTCGTCGATCATCTTGTCTCCGCCGCACGCTCAGGAAAAGAGGTGACGGTCGTCATCGAGCTGATGGCCCGATTTGACGAAGCGGCAAACATTGCGTTGGCGAATCGCTTGCAAGAAGCGGGTGCACACGTTGTCTACGGACTTGTCGGTTTCAAGACTCACGCGAAGATGACGTTGGTCGTTCGACGCAAGGAAGACAAGCTTGTTCGCTATATGCACCTTGGCACGGGCAACTACCACCACGCGACGGCATCGGTCTATACCGACTATGGGTATCTCAGCAGTAGCAAACGCCTCGGCGAAGACGTGCACAAGTTGTTTTCGCAATTGACGAGTTTGACGCGGGCGGATGACATGACTCGCATGCTCGCGTCCCCATTCAGCCTTTTTGACGCACTGCTCGATAAGATCCGGCGTGAAACGGAAAACGCGAAAGAAGGCAAAGTCGCTCGCGTAATCGCGAAGGTCAACTCCCTGAACGAGCCGCAATTGATCGAGGCGATGTACGAGGCATCACAGGCTGGCGTAAAAATCGATCTTATACTGCGCGGAATCTGTTCCTTGCGACCCGGCGTCAAAGGACTATCGGAGAACATACACGTCCGTTCGATCGTCGGACGCTTCCTCGAGCATTCACGAGTCTATTATTTTCTTAATGATGGCAAGGAAGAGTTTTATTGCTCAAGCGCAGACTTGATGGACCGCAATATGTTCCGTCGCAACGAGTCCTGCTTCGAGATACGCCAGAAGGCGATGAAAGAGCAAATTCGAACCGACCTTGAATTGTTTCTCGCGGACAACTGCCAGTCATGGGTCCTCAGCGGCGATGGCAGCTATGAACGGCTAACGCCGGGCGATCAAAAAGCCGTTTCTGCGCAGGAAACTTTTCTGAAAAATTTAGCCGGCCCGAAACTCGTTTAGAACAGAGTCGATCAGTGTATCGATCAACTTCACCATCGAGAATGCCCCACCCAGATAAAGTTTACCGGTCAATGCCAGAATACAGATGCCGTGAATACCGCTCCACAGTGCGGTTGCCGTGTGATCGATCTCCTGAGTCTGGCGACCGGGAGAAATTTCGCGAAGGTTGTCAGCGACCATCTCGAACATCACATCCCGGCGCTCTTTCATTTGCACCGGCGTTGGTAAACCGCGCGGAGCCTGGTGCTCGAAAACCAGCCGCCAGCGATCCGGATGGTCGGTCGCGTACTTCACGTAGACCTCTGCCATTGTCTTGATGCGGACCTCCGGATTTCGCTTCTTGCGGGTCTGCTGCTGAATACGGCCCGCCATTTCATCGAGAGTTTGTGCATTGAGATGAATGATCAGGTCATCAAAATTTCGGAACACATGATACAAGGTACCCACGGTATAACCGATTTCTCCAGCCACTTTCCTGGCGGTAAGCGATTGATACCCTTCGGTTTCCACGTGTTTCGCCGCCGCCGAGATCGCCATCTCACGAATCTCGTCACGACTATGATCGCTGCGTCTGCCCATGCGTTATGTCCAATTGATAAAGCTCCTACCTAAGCCAAACAGTACCATTATTTGAACAACGTTCAATAACTGTGTATAAATTGAACGTTGTTTAATTGGAGTCAATCATGAAAACCAAGAGCTACATGAGTCTTATCGTTGTCGTTCTGGCCCTCTTCAGTGTGGGCTCGGCCAACGCTGCCGGCCTGCTGACACCGAAAGGACAGTCCGGCTCAGCGCAGCGTTTGGATATTCGCGATCACAAGGTAACGGTCGTCGTTGAAGACGGCTACGTGATTACGGAAATCGATCAGGTGTTTATCAATGGCGCCGCTAATGATGTAGAGGCTATCTACAGCTTTCCGGTGCCCTCTCACGCGGCCGTATCTGAATTCACCTACTGGATAGATGGCAAACCGGTAACGGGTGAGGTCCTGAAGAAGCAGGAGGCTCGAGACCTCTATGAACAGGAGAAGGCTGCGGGTCGTGAAACGGCGCTGGCCGAGAAGGACGAGTATCGAACTTTTGATATGTCGGTCTACCCGGTAAGAGCAAACAGCGATGTGCGGATTCGTCTCGTCTACATCCAGAGTGCCAGTACTGATACCGGTATCGGCCGCTACGTCTACCCCCTCGAGGAAGGTGGAGTTGATGAGCAGCGTAATTCCTTTTGGGACGTCCGGGATACTGTCATTGGAAATTTCAGTTTCGACCTCGAGCTGAAGTCTTCTTATCCCGTGGATGCTGTTCGCTTGCCAGGGCAACCTAACGCCGCTTTGACCCAAATCGACTCGGGCCACTGGACCGTTGGGCTTCATGCACTTGGGTCATCGCCCGCGAATGAAGAATTCGGCGAGCAGATCGCCGCTATTGAATCCGGTGAAGCACCGGCTCCAGCGACCTCTTCATCCGGCGTTGCCAGTCTGGACAAGGACATTGTTGTCTATTGGCGCCACGCACCGGACTTACCGGGCACCGTTGATCTTGTGTCGCACAAACCCGATGCGTCAGGGCGTGGAACATTCATGCTGACCTTCACACCGGGCGACGATCTCCCAATGATCGAGAACGGTCGCGACTGGGTATTCGTTCTTGATACCTCCGGTTCAATGCAAGGCAAGTTCGCAACGCTGGCAAACGGTGTGCAACAAGCACTCGGTAAATTGAATCCGAATGATCGCTTTCGCATCTTTACGTTCAACAACTCAACCAGCGAATTGACAGCCAACTTTATTATCGCAAGTCCCGAGAATGTTACGCACTACACGGACATGGTTGGTCGTTTGGCCGCTGGTGGCGGAACGAACTTGTATGCCGGCTTGCGTGCCGGGCTCGACGCGCTCGATAGCGATCGCACCTCGGGTATCGCATTAGTAACCGATGGCGTGGCAAACGTTGGTGTGACCCAGAAGAAGGAATTCCTGAACATGATGTCGAAATACGACGTGCGTTTGTTTACCTTCATCATGGGAAACAGTGCGAATCGTCCGTTGCTTGAAGCAATGACCGACGTCTCGAACGGCTTCGCTTTGGAAACCTCCAACAGCGACGACATTTCAGGACAACTGATCCAGGCAACGGCAAAGATTCGCCACGCGGCTCTTCATGACGTGAAACTGACGATCGACGGACTCAAGGTCGCAGACCTGACGCCAGAGAAGATCGGTAGCCTGTACCACGGTGAACAGCTGCAGGTGCTGGGCCACTACTGGGGCAGCAAGGAGGCGAAAATTCGCTTGAGTGGCAAGGTTGCCGGGCAGGAGGTCGAATACAAAACTGCGTTCTCGATGCCAGTGCAATCGGACCTCAATCCTGAGCTCGAACGCATCTGGGCCTACGCCACGATCGAAAATCTTCAGTCGAAAATGGACTACTTCGGTGCCGATGCCGATACCGAAGATGCCATTACTGATCTCGCGGTCGAATACGGGCTGGTCACCGACTACACGTCGATGATCGTTGTTCGCGATGAAGTCTTCGCGGCGCAGGGCATCAAACGCAGCAACCGCAATCGCGTTGCGACTGAACGCGTGGCACAACAGACTCGAGCACAACAGGCGCCGCAGCCACGACGAGCAGATCAGGCGCAGCCGATGTACCAGAAGAAACGACCGTCAACCGGCGGTGGTGGATCCGGTGGTGGCGCAGCAGGACTGCCGATGATTCTGTTGTTGGGTGGACTACTCGCACTGCGTAGAAGAAAAACAACTCTCCGCTGATCATTTGGGCCCTTCGGGGCCCATTTTTTTGCGTAAATTTAGTTCAAGCACTCATCAAGAAACGCATCCATTTCCTGAAGATAGAGAAGGCGGTTCTCATAAAGACTGTGGAAATGGTCGCCGGTCTTCAGCTGGACGAATTTGTATTCCTTGCCGTGCTTCTTCAACTGCTTCGCCATTTTCTCAGACTGATCGAATTCAACCGCTGTGTCTTCTTCACCGTGTATAAGAAGAACCGGCACGTTAATTTCGTCGGCACGCCGTGCAGGCGAGTATTCTGCGAGCATTTTTCTATCTTGCCAGCGATCGCCGACAAACCGGGCCGCATATCGGCCGTCGACATATTTGGCGGCGTCCGCGAGAAGTTCCGGTAGGTCGGAAACGCCGGCAAAACTGACTGCACATTGATATAAATCGGGCGTTTTCACTACGCCCATCAATGCCGCGTAGCCGCCATAGGATTCGCCGACAATAGCGATACGATCGGCGTCAGCATAATTATTATCGACTAACCAGGCAACACCGTCCGTTATATCATCCTGCATCGCCTGTCCCCACTCTCGTTTGCCGGCGTCCTTGAATTCCTGTCCGTAACCAGTTGAACCGCGAAAATTCATCTGCAATACGCCGTACCCGCGGGACACGAAGTACTGCACGTCGAAATTGAAACGCATGAAGTCCCGTGCGGCGGGACCGCCGTGAGGATGAATAACGAACGGGAGTCTCTCGGCATCATTCAAAGATTCGAACCCCGCCGGCAAAGTAAGAAAAGCGGGGATCGTAAGTCCATCTCGAGCGACGTACTCCGTCGATATTGTTTTTCGTAGTGGTACGTCAACAAGGCCCGGGTATTGTAGGGGCAACGTGAACGCTGTGTTCTTAGTACTATCGAGGATCAAATATTGTCCAGCTTTCGCGTTTTCAGACAGGCGCAGAACAGCGAAGTTTCCATCGCTCGAAATTGATCGAGTCCTGAGGTCGTGTCCCGGCATTTGATCATGGAGCTTTCTTATCGCTTCACGAATAGGCCGCTCAGAGATGCGATGCGTTTCAATCTCATCGTCCACGAAGTTAACACTCAACAAGACACCCGTTTGCTCGTCAATGTTGACGGACGAAACGTCGACCGTCTCGTGTTTGAAAATAAGGGGACCAAACGTGTCAGTTGCTATGTCGAAAGTATACAAACCCGACGGATCGCCTTCGTGATTCGAGGTCACGTAGATCTCGTTCGGCTTGTCAGAAAATTCGATAACCTTAAATGTTTTGTCGAGCGCACGTACACGGTGAGATAAGTCCGTCCAGCCACGGTCATCTTTCAATCGAGCGGTCAGATACGGCGTGTTCCCATTTTCTAGTCCTTCGCCCAGGCGAACGTCTCCGTCAACGTCTGCTGTCCACCGTCGTACGCTGGAGCGAACTTTTTGCACCACTTTATGACGACTTGTCTTGTTGACATTGACTCGATAGACATTGGGCGCCGACGGATCCAACGTGGAATATTGCACCAGAATGTGATCTGGATCCTTCGGGAGAAAAGACACGATACGGTCCTGAATCTGAATAGGCACCTCTTTTCGGCTACTGCGATACAGCGGCCAAATTTCTTTCGTCTCTGCGTCGAAAGCGAGAAGACGCCTTTCCTCCGTCTGAACTCGCCAACTACCTCGAGTTGCCGAGTAACCGGTACTAAGAACCAATTTTGTCGGACTTACCCACTCAAACCAGGAGATTGAGAACTTTTCATCCTCGGAAAAACGGTAGACAGGCTGAATACGACCATCGACGAGCTTGAATAGAATGACGTTGTAGCGATCTTCCCGAAACATTCGGGCGACGAGGTATTTGCCGCCGGGTGATACCTCGAGGTCGGTAAAGGTCGGCATTCTCGCGAACGCCTCGACTGGCGTTTCGGCCCTAGCCGGCGAAGAAAGCGCAAACAAGATTATGAAGTGAACGAATAGTGCAGCCTTCAAGATTTCAATCCTCGTTAATTGATCAGTAGCTCGTAGTTGATTCTACCGAGAAATTCTCGTTCTCGATCCAGGTCAGCAATCGTGAGCGGGTTCTCCGCCAGCCACTCTTTATCAATCCCCACTGAAAAGCGGTCGCGCTCGACTGAAAATCGGATCGTCGGGATCTCAACGGCGTTTCTCCCACGATTCAATAAGACCGCAAATCGCAAAATTATCAATAAGCGAAGCGCCGTTTCTCGCCATGCCTTTGGCAATCCATTCACCCGCGACAAATCAATCCAGTGACGTTGACCGCCAATAAGCGTCGCGAGGAAACGCTGCTCAGCGCGAGGGAAACCCGGCATATCCGCATTCTCTGCGACATAGGCGCCGTGGCGCTGATAACCGTCGTGGGAAATATCGAGTCCGATCTCGTGCAGTCGGGCAGCCCAATCGAGCACGTTGCCGGCAAGGTCTCCCTCAATGTCCCAATCGTCGGCACATTGTGAGAATAGGGAGGATGCAGTGGCGGCAACTCGGTTGGCCTGGTCTTGATCAACCTGAAACCGAGCAACCATCGCGCGGACCGTCCGTTCACGGGCGTCCTCATGCTGCAGGCGTCCGAGCAAATCGTAGAGAAGCCCTTCGCGAACGGCGCCGTCCGAAATCTGCATCTCTCGAATACGCAATGTGCTGAATAATTCCGCCAGAATCGACAACCCGCCCGGCCAAACCTGCGCACGTCGATCTGAAAGGCCCGTCAGTTTGAGTTCGGCGGTGTTCTCGTAGCCCAATACGCGCTCGATCAGCACTTCTATGGTTTTGAGTCTCAATGACGTTTCGGCGAGGCCGAGTTCGCGCGCGACGCGTTCTGTCGAAATACTGGTTCCCGATGTGCCGATCGCCTCAATGTCGGATAAGCCGCGGAAAAACGCTTTTACGGGGCGAAGCTCCAATCGCGCAGCCATGCGCGCTTTGTTGAATCCCGCTCGAGTAATCTTGCCGCCAGGGAAAAAGCGTTCGGTCATGGACACGCAGCCCATGTGCAGGCTCTCCAGCGCACTGGGCGAATCGCCCCGCCCCAGAATAATTTCGGTGCTGCCGCCACCGATATCCATCACGAGACGCAATCCATCGGTCGGCGGCATGCTATGGGTCACACCGTTGTATACGAGTCGGGCTTCTTCGATGCCGGATATGACTTCGATAGGATGGCCGAGCAATGCCTCCGCTTCAGCCATAAACGTGCTGTCTTCGCGCGCGCGACGAATAGTGCTCGTACCCGCGGCTCGAACGCTACCGGCCTGAACCTCCCTGAGGCGTTCGCCGAATCGGGAAAGACAATCCAGCGCACGCTTTCGCGCCGCATCCGACAAGTCGCCCTTGGGCGACAAGCCTTCAGCCAGCCGAACGGTTTCTTTGATTCTGTCGATGATCGCGAGCTGGCCGTGACGGAGCTCGCCGACAACCATATGAAAGCTGTTCGACCCGAGGTCGACACCCGCGATTATCTCTGGCTGGCTGTTCTCAGACGGTGAAAGAGGATCCACAGCCACAGGTGGTTTGTGCATTCGGATTCCGAATTATGAACTGCGCTCCCTGCAGATCTTCCTTGTAATCGATCTCGGCGCCCATCAGGTACTGCACGCTCATCGGATCGATCAACAATGTCACGCCCTGATTTTCAACCTGGCTGTCACCGTCCTCGATGCTCTCATCGAACGTGAAGCCGTATTGAAATCCCGAACAACCACCGCCCGATATAAACACCCGTAACTTAAGGTTCGGGTTGCTCTCTTCAGTGATCAATTCACCCACTTTATGCGCGGCGGCATCCGTGAAGACAACGCTGGGTGGTGGGGGTGCGCTTGTTACTGCTGTTTCCATAGTCTTTATTTACTCGCCGGACGCGGCTGCTTTCTCGTCCATTTGGTTGGTCTGTTCCAGAAGCGGTACCTGCCCTTCGGGCTGATGTACCAGTTTGCCGTTTATTTCGGCACCTTCTGCCATTTGAATCAGATTGTAATACACATTGCCTATGACGCGCGCGGTCGCACCAAGTTCAACTCGCCGGCTTGCGAACACATCGCCTTTCACGATGCCATTGAGGATGACATACGGAACAGTCACTCCACCGTCTACACTACCGATGTCGCTGATGCTCAGCGCAGAATCTGTGTCTGGATCGGCGGTGACGTTACCGTTGACCGTGCCGTCGACATGGCAGCCACCGCGAAAATGCAGATCGCCATTCAATTTGCTATTTGAGCCGACGAGTGTCTCGACGACTGCATGCCTGCTTTGTTTCTTGCCAAACATCTGGTTCTCCGTGCTGCCGCTGCGCGGCATAAAGTTTCTAACCCTGACTGGGGGCCCAGGCAAAGCTCTCTTCAATGCTGGATATCGAACGCGTCCTGGATCGTACCTCAACAGTTATGCGTTCCGGCGTAAAGCCATCCGGCAGCACAAGCTGTCGGTCGAAATCCTGGAAATAGCGAAACGAAAATGACCAGGACTGATCGGCATCCTCTGGGACTAACTGTGTGAAAGCATAGGTCATCTCCGCACCGTTCTGCTCGCCGACAAACCTCAAACTGACATCACCGGAAACCTTGCGGTCGTGTTTCATCGCCTGGACCAAAACGAGCCGAACATTGAACTCGCGCTCGGACTTGCCTCTTGTGAATTTGAGGTCCTGGATACGAAGGCCGGAGTTTCCGTCCGAAGGCGATACGATGCCGCGGTAGAAACCGATCGCGTCACGTTGCTCCTGGATCTTCGCCTGCAGGGTACCCAGACTGGCCTCGACTTCCTTGTACGACTCCCGATCCACAGCCCGGTTCGTCTCCAGAATCGCGACTTCCTGTTTTAATTCAATAATATTGTCTTCGAGCTGCATTATGCGATCTTCGTAGACCTGACTGATATTGCCAGCTTCGACAATGTCATAGCCTGCACTGATTCGGCCGTATTCGAAAATCAGGTACGCGCTGACAACGATCAACGCGACAACGATAAACCGGATCATCCAGACTCTGCCCGTGCCGTGCTGCTGTAAAGGGGATTTAGTTGCCACTTAGACGCCGTGTCCTTTGCCCACAAAAGACATTATGTTACGCGGCTACCCCGGGTAACAGTAGTGCGCCAGATCACGAAATGTGAATAAATATTCACCCGGCGCCACTGTCAGACAATGCGATGTCCTTGGCGAAGACGCTGCGCCAGCGCTTTGGCCACCAGCGAGGCTGCTGCGGCAAACCGTCTGGATGTACGCATGGACCAAGTTCATGCAGAGCGCGCGCATAGACGCGACGCTTGAAATAGATCACTTCATTGACGGGGCGCCAGAAATCAACCCAGCGGATACGGTCAAATTCGGGCTTGTCGCATCGGTCGAATCGCACGGCATCATCGTCAGATTTGAGGCGCAGCATGAACCAACGCTGCTTTTGGCCGATACACAGGGGTTTACTGTGTCTGCGGATGAATTTGTCCGGCAGTTTGTATCGCAGCCAGTCACCCGTGACATCAAGCACTTCGACGTCAGCCTCAACAAGACCAACCTCTTCGTGCAGCTCACGAAACATTGCTTCGACGGGTTCTTCGCCTTCGATCATCCCACCTTGCGGAAACTGCCAGCCTTTGGCGCCCACCCGACCTCCAAGCATCAGCTTGTTATCGGAATTCGCAAGGATGATACCGACGTTAGCGCGAAACCCTTCGGCGTCTATCCAATCGTTGCCCATAGCAACCGTACTAAAACTCTAACTGAGGATTACTTTACACTATCCATCGCCAGCCGCATCAGGAGATTTTTTTGCCAGGAGACATGAGATGAACGCCGCAAGGAACGGGGCGCTTTTTGCGGGCCTGTTATTGCTCGCCGTT
>RCNB010001166.1_pt1 | contig 16730 bp, 13 predicted proteins | sample 2041321 | NCBI WGS metagenome assembly RCNB01 (sample SAMN09708232, study PRJNA481090) | Marine sediment metagenome, whole genome shotgun sequencing project. | reverse complement strand
GTAATATCTCCGAGGTATACCTGTTCACTTCCATCACCCACAGGAACAAGCATTTTACGAATGTCTTCTATAGAATTAAAATTACCAGTAGGTTCGAGAATGATTCTCTCGTTCTCTAGATTGATTTCTCCCCCAGAACTTAAAATATTAGTGGAGGTAATACTATTCTGTAATTTACTTGCCGACAGCCCATATTTTTTAAGTTGTGAATTTTCGAATTCCACAAAAACTCGTTCTTCCTGAACTCCACCTAGTTCTACCTTCGCCGCCTCATTGAGCTTAATCAGATCATCTTTGATGTCATCTGCGTACTCTTTCATGTCGGCATACGAAATACCGTCAGAAATCAAGCCCACAGCTATGCCAAAAACATCGCCTATCCCGTCATCATCCAAGAAAGGTTCTATATTTTGGGGCAATCCTTCTAAGGCATCTAATTTTCTTCTCAATCTGTCCCAGACTGCCTGTAAATTTTTAGGTTCGGTTTCGTCTTTAAGTGTCACGGTTACGACAGACAAGCCAGATCGAGAAGTGCTCGTTACTTCTTTTAGTTCCGGGAGCTCTTGAACTATTTTCTCTACCTTATCCGTGACCAGTTGCTCTACTCGTTCAGGACTCGCCCCTGGAAATTGGGTAACCACAGTTGCTACTCTCACTGTGTAAGGGGGCATACTATCTCTAGGAAGGGATAGATAGAGGACCAACCCCATAAGAATAATCGTACCCAGAATGGTAAATGTTATTCTATTTTTTTCAATAGAAAATTGGGTTAGATTCATTGGTTTTAATTTATTCTATGTGCCTTATTACGAGTATGAATTGTATAATTTACCTTTAAAATAGGTTCATTACCAGATTTTAATTTGGTAGTGATTCTTTCATAGTAAATTCCTTAAACCCTATAAGGCCCTATTAATATTCTTTATTGTATCCTAACTATTTGTCCTTCTAATAATGTTTGTAAGCCAGCAGTTGCTACTTTATCTCCAAGAGAAAGTCCACTGGTTACTACGAAGCCCTCTGAGGAAAGTTCGCCAACGGATATATATTTTTTACTAACCGTTGTTTTATCTGCTTCTTCGTTAAGTAAAAAAACAAATCGGCCCTCTCCGTCTTCCCCTACCGAAATAGGGGGCACAACCAATTGTTTAGGTCCTTGCTCTTCTTCTCTGAACGCAAATGTTATATTTGCTGCCATCCCAGAACGTATATCTTCGGAAGGATTATCTACCAAAAGGCGCACGGGATAAGTAGCTGTATTACTATCTACTGAGGGCGAAACCTCTGTAACGGTACCAGAAAATGAAGCCTTCTCCAACACTGGAAAATTTATAGTCACTTTCATGTCAGTCCTAACCTTATTAATAACCGACTCTGGAAGCCCCAATGCTATCTGCATATCGGTTCCGGCATTTAAGACGGCAATATTTTGACCTGGGGAAACATTCTCATCAATTTCTGCGGTCACGGTAGCAATGATACCATCTTCCGGCGCATACAAGAATCCGAAACGAATCTGTTCCTGTTCAATTCCAACTTTTCTTTGTGAAGATTCAAAACTAGCTTGCCCTGTTTCGTAAGCGTTTTTAGCACTTTCATATTCGCTAAGGGATAAACTTCCTTTCTCATAAAGGATACGGGTCCTTTCCAAGCTCAGTTTTGCAGTGTTCATTTGAGAAGCTGCACTATTCTTAGAGGAAATGGCCGATTCAAAATTAAGTCGGGCCTGCACATTATCCAATTTGGCTAGCAGTTCCCCTTTTTTTACTTCTTGGCCTATTTTTAGATTAAAAAGAGTAATGATGCCGCTACTTCTAAAACTAAGGTTAATTACTTTTTCGGTACGTGCAGTCCCACTAAATGTACGGCTTTTGTCTCCTCCTAGGTACCCAACTTCTTGATACAATACAGGGCGAATCGGTGTTTCTTTTTCCACCTCTTTGTCCTTACAAGAAGTAGATAAAAGAACCATTATTGTTGCTATAAATACACCTTTACAATTCATAATTAGACTGTTTGTTAGTTGTTATTTTCTTCCAAAAATGTGTTGAAATTTTGGATGAAAGCATCATTATCGGTCTGGGTATGCATTAAAAAATAATAGCCTATGAATCGCTCCAACCGCAAACTGGCCAGGAGGTAATTATAGACGGCATTGAATCTGGATAGACTAGCGTTTAAATAATTATTCTGTGCATCAATAAGCTGCACTACGGTTACAGCTCCATTGGAGTAAGAGGCCTGGGTCAGTTCTAGGCCTTCTTTTGCCGCTACTTCAGAAACGGTAGATAATTCAATGTTCGAAACTTCATTGGTTATGGCAAGTACTGCATTATATACATTAGTCTCAATGGCCAATTGAGAATTACTTTTGTTAATATCCAATTGGTCTTTCTGTATGATGGCTATTTGACGGTTGATGTTTTTTCTATTCTGATCCACTATAGGAATGGAAAGGCTTACACCAACATTATAGTTAGTTGAAGGCACACTAGGGTTTACACCTACGCCCCATTGATTAAAGTTACTATTGTACTGGCCTTGCAACGCTAAGGTTGGTAAGAGTCTGCCTCCTGTATTTAGTTTTATTTGTCTGCCAATAGCGGCAATATCGTAGTCCAAGGATTTTAACTCAGGAGCATTGTTCTTTGCCTCTTCCACTAGGAAACGAACAAAATAATCGCGCAATTTAGGATCATCTAGTAATTCTCGTATCTGAAGGTAATTGTAATTCGCATACAACCCCTCTCCCAATTCTGCCTCATCCACATCTATGTTGTAATCAATTTCATTGTTTAGTAACTGGTTCAAAGCAAAAAAACCTTGCTCCAACCCATTAGCAGCTTCAATCATAGCTTGCATGTCTTGGGCCAATTCACTTCGAAATCTAAACACGTCTGATTTACCGGCCTGACCCGCTTGAAAATTCTCTTGGGCTATCTGTAAGTTTTTCTTGGTCAGATTCATATTTGTGACCCGTATTTGTAGATTTGATTTTAAAATCAAAGCATTGAAATAGGAGTTGGAAGCATCAAAAAGGGCATCTAATTGCTCCGCATTAAAACGTTGCCTTTGAGATTCTAAGAAGTCTTTTTGTGTCTTAATATTTGCATTCGCATCTGGGGAGAAAAGCGTTTGTGAAAGCACAATACTTCCATCTGTAGAATACTCAGGATTCAATCCTTGTGAAATAGCAGAAAGATTTTTGTCAATATAGGTTCCAGTAGCGTTGGCAGTAATTTTCGGAATGTAATTGGACCAAGCCAACTGAACATCTTTTTCACTTAAATCCACCTCTTTTTGACTTCCTCTTAGGGATAAATTATTGACCAATACGTCATTCATTACCTGAAGCAGATCGTATTTTTTCTCAGAATATTTTTTATCAAAATCACCCAAAAAGTTAGTCTTGGTAATCAGACTGTATTTAAGTGGAAGGCCAATACGCTCAGCAGTATTATGATTTATAGTGAGGCTTGCATCCAAACTAAGATAGGTTGGAAGATTTGAAAGCTCTTGACCTCCTACAACTGCTTCCACGGTTAAGGCAATTCTTCTAAAGAACTGCGTAAGGTTTTGTTGCGCTTGATTCGTAGCCAGTAGGCCATTTTTTACTTCATCAATATTATTAGAGGTAAACGTTGGCATTTTCAAACGAATACATTCTTCCGCTAAGGCTGCTATTTCATTTTCACTAAGGTAAAAGCCCTCTGCAATATATAAGGCGTCTATGTTTTGAAGATTGGATACAATATCGTCATAAGTGTCAAAGGGTATAAGCGTATATTCAGCACCAAGCTCTGAAAGCAAAGTGTCAAAATAAGACTGGAAGGGAAAAATTTCCAAAATGGGTTGCTGTATAACAATACCCACATTTTCAAACCCGGTCATCTCCTTTAAAGTTGTAAGGTCATTTTTGTAAGATCTGGGAGCTACCAAATAGGTATAATTTGAAATGCCAGACGTATTTTTTTCCCGATTTAAGGTTAAAAAATCATCATTCACTGCCCCGAACAAGATGGTAGGTTTGGTGAATTCTTTCTTCTCTGCGATGATTTTTCCATTGATTACCCCAAAGGCTAAAATAATATCCGCTTCAGAATTTACCAAAGACTCATAATTGGCTTCGGCTTTTGTTATATTAAAATCATTTGTGAGTAGGAATTCCTCAGGAAAACGAATCACAGCATCCTCCCCAACAACTGCCGTAATTTCACTTTTAAGATTCTCTAATAGCGGTGTAAGCTTCGGCATATTTACATCGGTCAATATCCCGATATTATAGGTCTCTTTTTGCTGGGAAAGTAGTGTCAATGATCCTAAAAGGAATAAATATAGTACTGTTTTTTTCATCCAAATGACTTAATTTCTCGTTTTAAAACACTCCTTTTTTACCCTAATTGAACTAGTTTTTCTATGAAGAAAATGCTATTAGGAATTTGGTGAACCCTATAACGCATGGTGCAAAATACAAATTTATGTTTAGTTCATTTAATAATTTTACTGTAAGGCTAGATTTTTGATTATTGCACCTCGTGTTTCAACCTCAAATGATATATATATAGGCCAGAAAATTAATCCTGCTTGAGTGGCAAGATTCATGTTTTAGTTATTAAACGGTGCTTTAAAGAGTCGAACTTCATTGTTATTTTGAGCATCCATTGTTAAAAGGGACAAAACTTAAATAAAAAGAAGAATGGTCTATTTTAAAGCATACTCGTCAATTAGAAATATTATTTTTTTGGTTCGTATTTAAAATGCTGTCCACCTATGGATGCTTCTAACATTAGACCACCCTTAACGAGAGTGAAAACGGCGACACCATTTTGGTAGGCGACATCTACTGAAGCTCCTTCAGTAATGGCTACCGCCGAAGCTTGGGCACCGAACTTTAAATTACCGTTTGTAAATCGTTCAAAAGACTCTTTATTTTCAAAAAATATTACTTCGCTGTATTGTTGTCCTCCGGCCTGAAGTCCAAAGGAGGCTTGTTTTAACTTGGAAGAACCAACCATTCCCTTGTTTTTATATACCACCCCATTGCCAGCAGCACCGCCTATAAGCAAACCTGCTTTTGTTATTTTTGGAAAAACGGCCGCTCCATAAGCTTTGTCGTAGAAGGACTGTAACTTTGGTGCGTCTTTAATCATATTACGCATTGCCTCTTTAGCCTCATTTTCCAATTCCGGGTTCCATCCCCCAACTTGTGCGGAGGCCATAAAGGATAGACCAAAAGTGAACATTAAGAGTATTATATTCCGCATAGATTGCATTACAGTCTTCATGGTTTTGATTTTAAAATATGATTAAAAGTGATAATTAATTCCAGTAAGAAATCTTCCGGTAAATATATTGCAATTAAGTGAATTGTTTCCTTTATAGTGTGCTTTATATCCCTGATTGCCAAGATGCCAGGTGCCTAGCTAATTAAACGGATAGCTAGTTAAAAAAAAACGCTGTAGTTTAAATATTTTAGGAAGTAATATTGTCAGAATAAATAACGTAACTAACGTTTATTACAAGAATTAGAACAAATATCCTAGTGGGATTCAATTTCGGAATTCAAGCAATAACAACTTATTTGAAACTAATTCTATTTATAATGGTTAGGTCATTTTAAACTTTAGTTTAACTATTGAAAAGGAAAATAGCAAATCGTAATTTGGTATGAGGAACGATACTTCTTATTCTATTTTTTTTCCTTGAGCACATCATCCATCTTCTTCTCAAGCTTATTTAGGAAGGGTATATCAAAGCCTACTATAAATTGCCATCTTGTATAACTTAACACCGCATGCGTGTCAGTAGCAATATTTAGGCCATCTGTTGGAATGTTCGAAGGACTTAAAAAATCGGTTGTGCTCCTAGTATGAGTAGCGCCTATTATGAGGTTCGCCCAGTTCAATTTCAACTCAGTTCCAATACTGGCATGGATATAATCACTTCCTAAATCGTTGTTGACAGCAGCTTCACCATCAACATCTAAAATATCGGAGTCAGTCGTTATTGAGTTAAAATCAGTGGAAAAACCAGTGTATAAATTCAAAGATTTGTTGATGTAAAATTCTCCACCTACCCCAAAGTTGATGACGGATTTACGGCGTTCTTCAAAGGAAATCGAGGTTAGGCCTTCTTGCCCAGTATCTATATCGGGGACATCTAAACGGGAGTAAGAAGAGAGACTAGAAACATAGTCTAAATTAACATGCAATGTGTGGATCTTTATGGGTATTCCTGCGCCCATTGAAACCCCCAAGGGTTCCTTTCTTTGCGAGTTAAGATCCCTTAATTTATAGTTATATATTTGGTCGATATCAGGACTAATTCCAGATACAACATTCGAGTAATTGAATCTTCCTTTCTGATAAACCTCTAAATAGGGCACGTTAATATTAACCCCAAAATCAAACTTAGGAAAGTGATAACTTGCTCCAAGTTTTACCAATATACCATAGGAATCTTGTCTAAAATTAGGACGATTTCGGTAATAAGCCACGTTATTATCTTCAGCCTGTATGGTATATTCAAAGTTTGTTCCACCTTCCTGTTTATACACCGATCCAAAAACTGAAATACCTAGACTGAACTTTTCATTGATGGCATGGGCCCATGTAAGACCAATCAATTGCTCGGACAACGCATTACTTACAAGAAAATCTATGTTATAGCTTTCTTGTCCGGGTATTGCAGGAACGAGATCATCTTCGATAATATCAGTTGAATAATTGAGCTGGGCATTAGTAGCGTATTTGGTAAAAAAAGAATAGGCAAATCGAGTTCCAAAAAGACTAAATGTTCCTGCAACTGTAGACGGAACTGCGCTAAGCTGAGAATCTGTAGGTGCGGAATTTTCGTCAATTGCATTTTTTAACTTGTAGGTGCCATATTCATAGGCCTTCGCATTAAAGGCAAAGCCATTCGTCTTAATTTCTGTTAATCGAGCAGGGTTGTAATATGTTAAGCCAAAATCTTCCACACTTCCGGTAACATTACCAGCTAGTAAAATGGTCCGATTTCCGAAATTATTAAATTTATAGTTCCCTTGTTGTGCGCGACCCCAGTAACCCATCAAAATAATGAGAAAAAAGACCTTTTTAAAAATGGTTGAGGGCATTAATTAAATGTTGGTTGTTTCCTTTAAAAATGCTTCATGAGAGAGCAAGCAGCACAAAGCTAAAAGGTGAATTTAAATACTTTCAAATGAACACTATTCCCCTAGACCAATAGCAGTGCCAAATCCTTTCTTTTAGGCTTCTATTTATAGTACAATGATACAGGTTTTATAAATCAAATGGGTATTGTAGGCCTTGAAATTCTTAATCTTGTGCCAAAGCAAGGTTGTATTCTTTGTCACAAGCACGTATCTTACTTTTATTAAAAGGTTTCCATATACGCCCGCTACATAACCAAGCCGAATATGTGTTTTCTTCTCTTGTAAAACCATATACCATAAACCCTAATTAGCACTAGGTAACCATTCTCTTTTAAATTCTAACTTCCCATTAGTTTCATCTCCATCCTTTAGGTATGCTATTGTTCTGAACGTAGTAGAACTTTGAAAGAGGGCTGTCTTAAGGATTTATCCATTCACTAGATGGTGGTGCTTCCTTCCGATTTTTAATAAGTTTATTTCGGGTTTCCCGCCAGAGCTTTTTGTTGATTAAAAGGCGGTTCGCATTTTTATCCTTCAGAACAGTTTCAATCTTTTCAATTTCAGCCAGTAACGCTGGACTATCACTCACAAAAGCCAATTCACGTAAGGTAGGCTCATAAAGGTTCAAATGCCCAATCCAATGATAGAGAGCTGAGATATATTTACCAGAATCCCCACTGTTTGAATCTGATAAAAACTTACGAAAGGCATAGGATTCTGAGGCAATATATACTGCCCTTTTGTGTACAATAATTTTCCAAAATTTAAACAGATATCGAACTAAAAAATAGAGTGCAATACTTAATACAACGATAAAAGCGATGAATTCCTTCCAATTTAAACCAAAATAGGTTTTAGCTTCCTTTTTAGTCTCCTCTGCTCTAATTAATTCTTGTTTGACTGCAAGTGAATCTTTTATGGTCTTGAGAATTCCTAGGTCTGGATTTGGTTGTACACTAAGTGTTCTCCCCTTGATGGTCCGCTTTAAATATTTTTTTTGATATGGATTCCACCAACTAAACTCCATGTCCGCTAGGACAATATCTCCTTCTTCTTCAAATAGGTATTTAACGCCATCGGTTCTGATTGCGCTAATGTCTGTTCTCGTCTTATTGGTAGTTACACTGGGTCTAATAGGATAACTACTTACAGATGAAATAGAATCCCACAGGATAGGCGGAATGAGCTCTGCGACGGTATTCCTTGTATTTCTTGTGATAGTGCGTTCTAAAACATCGCCCACTTTAACCGCCATAAGGTTTCCTTTCCAGTTTTCGCGAACGGTCATTCCTCCCGTAACAAACCATTGATCACGATCAATATCAGACGGTGTTGGTTTAATTTTGATTACTTTTTCTTTGGACTGAACTTTTCTTCTAATTCCTTTATACCCCCCAATTTTTGGAGATTCGACTTCAAAACTTAAGGCTGGAATCACAATATCTTGTTCTTGAAAAGGGAACACATTGTAGATGAATTGTATGCCAGCATAGGTCTGGCCTTTGATTTTTCTGGAAGTACTAACCGATCTAAAATAGACCGTAAACGCGCCGTTAACCGTAAGATTTCCAATATCTACGCCCTGTGTAAACCAGGTTGGCGTATAAACCGAAATGGTAATAGCAATAGGCTCCCCAACATAAACGGCGCTCTTATTTGAAGTTACTGTAGAAAAGATCCCCTGAGCAAAAAAGTGACTAGTTATAAAAAATAGCCCCAAAGTGATTATATTTCTCAGATAGTACTTTACCATTTCTTCTGATTTTCTTTTGGTTTTATCTGCTTAACCTTTACTTGATACCGAAATTTTCGTTTTAAAAATAAAGCAGGGTCGTCATCAACTTTTCGCATCAATATTTTCTGGGAATCATCCTGTTTTCCTCCTTCAAATTTTTCTGGCACTTCTTCCAGCTCTTTCCCCATCCGTGTATCTGTAGCTGCTGTTTCTTCTTTACGTTCCTTTTTCATATCCTCCTCGGTTGCTTCCTGTCCGCCACCGCTTAGATCTTCAAGGTCTTTGTTCTGGATATTTTCTGCTTTTGACTCCTCTGATGCTTCTTCCACTTCTCCAATTTCGATACGCTGAGAAGCGAGTAGGGCAGTGGTCCTAGATGAATTTATCGAAGCATTTGTAAAGGTAGAATCAAGATAAACAGCTTCATCGAAAGCTTGTTTGGCTGCATTCAAGTTACCGATTTTATAATAGGACAACCCCAGATTATAGCGGCCTTGTGCAGAAGAGTCCATCTCAAAGGACAGAATCGCTGCTGCATAATCTTCGCTTTTAAAATAAGCTGCTCCTTTACGAAGAGGATCAGTAAATAGGGGAGCTGCCTCTTTATATTTTTCAGTATCAAAGTACTGCTGTGCTTTATAATCATCCGTCATCCAAAGATTCTTAAATGTAGTATCTGAGGAACAAGAAGTCAGCAATACCAATATGGCAAGGGAATAAATCACCCAGCCCTTTCTAAACCAAAGCAAGACAAAGAACGCAAAAGGCACAATAAAAAAAAGCCCTGCATCTTTCCACTTCTCTTCTGTTTCCTCAATTTTATCTTTAAATTCAAGGTCTTTTCTAAGGGTTGTAGCAATCTTATCCACATCGCTAGTATCCAGTGTCAACGCGTTTACATGAATGCCTTCTATGGCCTGTAAGTTTCGTAAAAGCTGCATATCGAGGGAAGCAATTATTGGTTTGCCTTGCGCATCCCTCACATATCGCGAACTTCCAAGTGAAGGAAATTCAGATCCAGACGCAGTGCCCATAGGCAATATCTCGATACGGGTATTTCCTTGAATGGCAAGGTGCTGGAGTTGCTCAAAGACAGCCTCATCGAAACCATCACTAATCAATAAAATGGTACCTGGAGCTTCTGTTACGTTCATTAAACTGTCTGCTAAAATCAAACCCGCTTCCAAATCAGATCCTTGAAAAGGGAGGATACCTGTGGTAATTCCCTTTAAATTAGATTCCACTATCCTGTAATCATTTGTTAAAGGAACTAAGGTATGGGCAGTTCCGGCAAAACCAACCAAAGCCACTCTCAACCTCGGGTCAGCTTTTAGAAGATCACTGATTTTGAACTTGGCCCGTTCTAGGCGATTGGGTTGAAGATCAGTCGCCATCATACTTTGCGAGAGATCTAGCAAAATCACCATAGGTGTTTCAAGTATACGCTCGGGCAATTCGTATTTTTCCCAACTTGGTCCGGCTAAGCCAACTACTGCTATTGATAACACCAAAAATGTAATCACCTGCATCCAGCGTTTCATGGTCTCACTGCCTTTTTTTATGACAAATGGCCGCAAATGAACGGCAATATGTCGCTTCCAACTTACTTCTTCACGGACCACAATGAGGCCTATAATTAGGAGCAGTGCTAAGGGCAACAATACCCACAAAAACTGAGGTCTTAAAAAGTGAAACTCATTCCAGTCGATATGTAGCACACTATCAATCATCTGTGAATTTCTGTTTTAATTGTTTGACCCCAGAAAACAATATTTGAAAAGTAAGCATCGCTAAAGCGATACCCAAAGCAGCGCCTAGGGGATAAAAATACAGTAGCGTAACCGGCTGGTATTCCTCTTCTTCGTATTCTATAGGTTCTAATGCATCTAATTCCTCATAGATCTCATTTAATCTGTCTGTATCAATGGCACGAAAGTAGGATGCCCCGGTCATATCCGATATTTCCTCGAGTGTTCTTTCGTCAAGATCGGATCCACTCCCATTAGGATCTCCAATTCCAATGGTGTAGACTTTTATGGAATCTTTTTTCGCCAAATCTGCTGCATCTAAAGGTAAAATCTCCGTTCTGGCATCCACCCCATCGGTTAAAACCAACATTACTTTGGTTTTTATGGTGTCTTGTTCAAACATATCTATTCCCTTCACAATAGCTTTCCCTATATGTGTTAATTGACCCGCCATACCCACATCTGCTTCCTCCAATAACTGATCTACAGTTTTAAGATCTGTCGTGAATGGGGCTTGAACGTAGGCATTAGAACCAAAGAATATCAATCCCATTCGGTCACCTTCACGTTCCAAGATGAAATCATGCATCACTTTTTTAACAGCATCCCAACGCCGAACACGTTTCCCATCTATTTTCCAATCCGTTTCCGCCATGCTAAAAGAAATATCCGCAACAATGAGGAAATTTCTTGAGGTTTTAATTTTCAATAAAGGCTCTTCAACCAATTGAGGGGAAGACAAAGCGCCTATGGTGAGTATCCAAACTAATGAAAGCCCTAGCCATTGGAAAAAATTCCGCCTTCGAATTAATGCAGATCGCCTGGGTTTTTCTCCGGTATACTTTTCAGCCTTTTTAAAATCGGGTAATGAAAGTGAAGAACTTTTTAGCCGGAGTGCAGGTACTACAAAATAGACCAACAAAGGAAGCGGTAGCAACCAAAAGACCCATATATATGCTATTTCAAAATTCTCAGGCATGTGTTCTTATCCATTTTTTTGCAATTACACGCAGCGCTCCTATTTGCGATGCGTTATTCTCGATAGCTTTTTCTGAATTAGGAGCTACGAGTACATCGAATTTCGTAAATGGGGTTTCTCTACCCGTTTTTTCCAAAAATTGTAACCAACTTAAACCAAACAATGCTGCCACCATAGGCCGTCCGTAGGTGACTATCGCTACTTGTTTTAGCGTAATCTGTATAGTGCTTAGCGTAGTACTTTCGGTAGCTTCTGTTAATTGGATTCCCTCAAGTCTTTTAATGGCTCTTCGACGATATTCCTTACTTTGATACGATTTATACCACTTCCAAAGCCCAAATATTAAGGCTATAAAAAGAAGCGTAAACAGCACATACCAGGCAGGAGTGTTGAAGCTAAACACAACTGGTTTGGCTTCATATAAAGGTTTCAAATCAGGTAGTATTGTCTCCTGATCATCAGAATTTTGAAAATGACCATTCATGCTTACATAGTATGTGAATTCAGCTAAATTCATTTCCTCGGTTTAATGAGTATGTCTTTAATTTGAACATCGATATCGGTTATGGTATTGAGTTTAAATAGGGGTACCCGATACTTCTTCATTTGAGCTTCGAATTGTTCATAGTCAGCATCGAAACCTGTTTCAAAGCTATCCCTTATTTTTTTGCTCCTGCCATCCAGTTTTAGTTGCAAATCCTCGTTGCTCGTGATTAAATTTTCCTTCGGAATATATTGCTCCATCGGGTCATAGACTTTCGCAAGAATTACATCATTATGACGCGACATATAAGCGATTTCTTTAACAACTTCCGGGGTGTACCGATGAAAATCACTGATGACAAAGATTAAGAAATCATGAGAAATGATATTTCGGATTTTAGCAAAGGCCTCGGCTAAAGCGGTGTCAAAGGCCACCGGTTTCGTTTCATTTAACCTATTATTTCTACGCACAATGGTTTCCAAAAAACGAAGTATATTTTTACGATCACGTTTGGGGAATACCACGTCAATACCTTCATCTGAAAAAACAATTCCGCCTACTCGATCCCCTTCCTTTAATACCCTAAATGCAGCCAGTGCTGCAACTTCAGCAGCAACGACCGATTTCGTTTTTTTCTGAGATCCGAAGAACATAGATTTGGACTGATCTACAATAATCAACGCGGGCTTCTCCTTCTCCTCAGTGAATACTTTGGTGTGGGTTTTTCGAGTTCTTGCGGTAACTTTCCAGTCGATATTACGTATATCATCACCGGCTACATAATTACGAACTTCTTCAAAATCTAATCCTCTTCCACGTAATTTGGAAGCGTGTTTTCCACCAAGAATACTTTTTACTTTTTGTTTTCTAGACAAAAAGCTAAAACCCTTCGCCAAAGGCTCCATTTTTAGCAGGTCTTGCAAGCTTACAAATATATTAGGATTTTTATTCGTTGATTTTTTCATAGCAGGATTTTAATCCTTTATCCGATGACGGCAACAAGTTTAAGTAAGGACTCAATTACCCTATCTGGTGTTATTCCTTCAGCGTTCGCTTCATAGCTAAGTATTAAGCGGTGCCTCAGGCAATCGGTAACCACCGCCCTAATATCATCTGGAGAGACCGTATCTTTTCCTTCCATCCAAGCATGGGTTCTGGAGGCTCTATCTATGGCAATACTACCTCTTGGGCTAGCACCAAATTCAATCCAACGATTCAGATTCTCATCGTATTTATCCGGGTAGCGCGTTGCGGAAATTATATCCACAATATATTGCTCCATCTTCTCTGGGATTACCACCTTGGCTATTTCTTCCCGTGCTGCAAAAATAATCTTTGGAGAAAGTAATTCATGCTCACTTTTCTTTGTCTTATGCTGCTCTGCCCTATTCAATCTCATAATTTCCAACTCGGCGTGGTCATCAGGATAATCGATGATCACATGCATTAAAAAACGGTCCATTTGCGCCTCTGGAAGTGGATACGTTCCTTCTTGTTCCACAGGGTTCTGGGTCGCCATTACCATGAACAAAGGATCCATTTTATAGGTTTTACCTGCAACAGATACTTGCCGTTCTTCCATAGCTTCCAATAAAGCTGACTGTACCTTTGCCGGTGCACGGTTTATTTCGTCCGCAAGAATTAAGTTGCTAAAAATAGGCCCTTTTTGGAAGATGAACTTTTCCTCACTTTCAGGTTGGTAAATTTCCGTTCCGGTCACATCCGAGGGCAACAAATCGGGTGTAAATTGAATTCGGCTCAAGCCACAATCCAGCTCTTTTGCAAGGGATTTTATTGCTCTGGTTTTGGCTAGGCCAGGCAGGCCTTCCAATAATAAATTACCATCGGCCAGTAATACTAGTATTAAGCGTTCAATCAATTTTTCCTGGCCAATAATAGAATGACCCATTTGCTTCTTTAACTTGAGAATTGAATCGTGTGTGCTCATGCTTTACTATTTACTTTTATTAGAGAATACTTAAATCTAATGATTTTTAATAGAAACTAATTCTCGTCGTCCAATTGAAAGTCAATTTGTTCGTTTAAGGCTTGTTCTTTCTTTCCGCCACTATAGACTCGAAACCTTAGAATAAAGTCGCTTGTTGTATTGCTAGTTTCCGTGGTGTTCTTAGTCCGGTTTAAAATAACAAACAACTCATAGCGCCAGTTGTTTTTGAATTTGTACCCAACCCCTGGGGATAATCTTACTACATCATTAAAACGATCAGCCTTTTTAAGATTAAAAAAGAATTCGGCCTTTAAAGGAAAATATAAGCCTTCAATGAATCCTAAATAATGTTTGGACCAGCTTATGTTAGTACTCAGTTGGTACCTTAGGCGGAAACTAGTTTGCCAACCTTGCGAATTGAATTCATTTTGAAAACGTTCTTCCAGCCGCACATAATTATTTAGGGTGATTAATTTTATCGTAGGAATAATGACCCTAAACCCCTGAATCATTCGTAGTTCAAAATTATCGGTGGTACTTGTATTCTGGGTATAAATAGCCCCACCACCCAGTTGATAGGAATTGAAAAGACCCCAAAACTTATTCTCCTTCTTAGTATTTTTAAAAGTAGCGGTAGAAATGGCTTGAAAACGATTGAATACATTCGGATTAATTGTTCTGAACGCAATTTCTGTCCGTATAGATTGGGTCTCACTAAGAACAGTAGGATGGTTATAGTCTAGCCAAAATTGTTGGTTTACCTCAACAGATTCATCCACAATACTATCTTGTGCGAATCCATTTTTAGCGCTAAATAACACTACAATTAAAACGATATATATCTGCTTCATAGGTATTCCGAAAACCATTAGAACGTGAAATTCGCTATTTTGATTTCAATCAAAATAGCGAATTATCTCGAACCACTTGGTTTTAGGTTTTATCACTTGTAATACTTTAGTGCCTAATAGAATTCTTACCAATAAGATGTGCCGTTTTTATGCTTTAACTCAATGGCTAAATAAAATCTTTAACGAGCTCCAATCTTTTAAACTAGAAGTCTTCTTTAAAACTTAATCAGTCAATTCAAATGGATAGATCACTTTCCAGTCTTTTGCCATATCAATGACCGTCCAACCGTCCTTATTTGCTTGATCTAAACCTTTATCTAATTTTCCTATGTGGGAATCTCTATCATAGGCCCATTCACGTGCTGCATCTGTATGATGCACATAGAGCATAAAACTTTTGTGAGTGTTAGATGCTGCCCATTGCATCATTGGCAAATCACCATCAGAATTTCCAGAAGAAAACACAGGTTTTTTGCCAATTATTTTTTGAATGTTCAATGGTTTACCATCTTTATCGTCAACAAAATCTATACCAGGGGTGCGTAAAATTCTAGGATTGCCATCGTTATAATCAAACTCCGTTGTAATTCTACTTCCTATAATTTGTTCAGAAGGTATGCCATACACTGGAGATACAAATGCACGCATAAAATCTACGCCTCCACCAGAAACGATATAGGTTTTAAAATCATTAGCTCTTAAATAGGCTAATAATTCCAACATGGGTTGATACACCAATTCGTCATATCCGACATTTTTAGTTGGATGTTTTGCAGTGCTGATCCAATCTTTTACTAGGGCATCAAACTCTTCGGTCGTATTTCCTGCATGGGTTGTCATTAATAACTGACCAATACCTTTCATGCCAGACTTCATTACGGTTTCCATATCGTTTTCTAAAACAGCTTTAAAAGGCTGTTCATTTTTCCATTCTGGATGCTCTTTTGCCATTTCTTTGATTCTATCTAAAACAAAACTCAATTGAAAATAAATGGGTTGCTCACTCCATAAATTCCCATCATTATCAAACGTAGAAATACGGTCGGCTATTGGAATAAAATTTTCACTTCCAGTAGTCGTTACGTCGGTTACATAGGCAATGATTGCATCCTTGGTAGCAGTATCATTCCAAGAGGGTAGTGGGTCCACTGCTGCTACTGTACTAGTTTCAGGTGTGTTTTTTGAGTCTATAGTATCTTTGCAGGCAACAAGCAGAAATAAAACAAGTAGGATACTTACTATTTTTTTCATAATTCGTATTTTAAAAACAAAAGCCGAATATAAACTATTCGGCTTTGATACATATTTATTTTATTGAATTATATTTTTAATTTAGGCTAATTTCGTTTAGCACTTTGCATTTGATCTAGAACTTGATCCAAGCTAAAACTTCCTACTGCTTGTCGTTGGGGATAATCCTTAAATGTGGATAAAAATTCAGCAATTTTTGCTTGTGCAGGCACTAACATATACATACGATCTGCCATCCAGTGTCTGTAATCTTCAGAATCGTGTTCTGCTCTTTCAAAAGGATCACCCTTCAAATCCATTAGCATTGGAAACCTTAATGTAGTATATCCTTTTTGCCAAACATCAAAACCATGGTTTTCTTGAATTTTAAAATGCATTTTCCAACGTTTGTATCTAAAGGCGTTTAAAGAACCGTCATCATCAAAATAAAAGATTTCATCCCTAGCACCTTCAGTAGTTTCACCTGTTAATAAAGGCAATTGGTTATAGCCATCTAAATGTACTTTAAAGTTTTTACCATTAGCAGTATGCCCTTTTAATAATTTTTCTTTTACGTCAGATTCACCTGCAGCTGCAAGAAA
>RCNB010001165.1_pt1 | contig 16733 bp, 18 predicted proteins | sample 2041321 | NCBI WGS metagenome assembly RCNB01 (sample SAMN09708232, study PRJNA481090) | Marine sediment metagenome, whole genome shotgun sequencing project. | reverse complement strand
TTTTCTTCGGGTCATGGTGCACCTCCATAGGTCAATATAGACCTAAATGAAAGTGTCCACTAAACCTGAGCAAGACCACAAAGCAGACGCCTTACGTCCGGTGTAAAGAAGTCAGCCCAAGAGAAATGGCAGGCGGTCAAATTGGAGACAAGAACTTGAGAGTAAAATTATCCGAATGGGCGAGTATTGCCGAGATAATCGGGGCTGTTGCCGTCGTTGTTTCGCTGCTCTACGTCGGTCTCCAAGTAAACGACAACACGTCTGCGATCAGGTCGACAGCTGCGAACGATGCAACCGTAACCATGCAAGCGTGGTATCTCGAAATGGGCAGCAACCGACAGGCCAGCGACATATGGTTCGACGCAATGACAAGCCAGGAGCCGCTAGATGCGCACGACGAATTTCAATTTATGATGTCGATGCATTCAGTCATGATGGGTATGCAAAACAGTTATCTTCTATCGCAGGAGGGGACGATAGACGCCGAGTTTCGCGAGGCCATTACATGGGCGTTAGTAGTGGTTAAAGACCTTCCCGGTATGGATCGTTATTGGAGGCAAAGAAGGCCCTTCTTTCAGAGCGGATTCGCAGAATACGTTGATGGCCTTTTGGCTCAAGAGGGAATTGAGCCGCTCGATATGTACAAGAGACCCGATTTGGAGGATCTGCAATAGGGTGCGGCCCAGCTTTTGAAAACGTTAGTCTGCTTCTGGCCGAAAGCGGCCACTCGATAACCACTAATTCGAGGCATCTGGGCGTCCGCTTTCGAGAAAAGCGGATATTCCGGGGAATCGGCTGAAAAATGCAGCGGTGAGTAGCCGTTTTGTACCCGATATTGAATATTCAGCAGGAATGGGCTCTAGGCTCCGCTTGCACCCAGTAACAACCACTTGTTTACGACAGCTCGCAAGCCCCCATTCAATAGATCGTCGAACTTTGGCAAATCGCTTATAGATTGCACAGGCGAAAGAGTGTGGCAATAGAGGCTATTGTGTCTCGCCACCCGTCAAATTTGGCTTCAGATGCTATAATACGAGTTATCCGAGACGGAGGATTTGCCATGCAATATCGAGCTGCGTCAATGATAGCCTTCCTTTGCCTTTTATCTCTTATTACGTTCCCGATACTATCCTTCGGGCAAAATGAAATGGTATCGGACGTCCAATCGACAGAGAGCAATGCCGTTGTCAGCCAAAAATCGACGACCAAATTGCGTAAAGATGTTTACCAGGCCGAGGAGGACTTCTACTCGGTCTTCAACAAATTAAACGACGAAAAGGATTTCGATGTTCGATGTCGCTATGAGAAGGCGACGGGCACGAATATAAAGAATCATGTCTGCCGAGCAAGATTCATTACGAAAGCATACGAGAGACATGCTCGTCGAAACCGCAATGACTTATCTCGCGCAGCAAATCAAAATGTCGATCCCGCTCTTGCCGAGAAAACGGCCCAGTATCAGGAGAAGATTGAGGTGTTGATGGCCGCAAATCCGGATCTGCAGGCTGCGTTCGACCGATACAATGCGGCGCGTGTCCAATTTATGATGAGAGGCGAGGAAAACGACAGCAAGTGAGTGCCTTGATCGCCTGAATATTGCCGCGAATTTGCAGATTTTCAACCAGGAGATTCAGATCGTATTGACTGGGATCATCCGCAGTATTGAGTGATAACCGTGACCTTCCGCTGTACACCCTAAAGCTGCCACTGGGCTGCTAAATTACTGAGAGGCCACTTTTGGCCGTTAGCGGCCAGTCGGCTTGGTCGGCCCCCGAGTGTCTGCTGTTCGTGAGAGCGGACGTTCAGAATAACTCTTCGGTCGAGACTCACTCTGATCGGCTATCGGCGTGCAAGAAGCGTCACAATCAGCGCGATCAAAGCAGGAGCGGCTTGCACATACAGTATAGACGGCTTCGCCGTTATCGCGCCAAAAACGCCGGCGACGATTACGCAACCCAGGAAAAACACTCGAAACGAAATTCCGTCCTCTTTGCGAATGAGACCCCAGATCAAGCCGGCGGCAAGAAATCCATTGTACAGGCCCTGATTCGCTGCGAGCACTGCTGTTTGTTCAGCGAAATCCGGAGTGAGGCCGAACGCGCGTAGTCCGGCTGGCTTAGTCCACAGAAACATCTCCAGAACCAGAATGTACAGGTGCTCGATAGCGACGAATGCGACAAGTGCGGTGGCAGCTTTTTTCATGAGGTAGGCGTCTCAGAATATGCTAGCGATGCAGCTAGCCTGAGCAAAGCTTACGTCGCCTGCCGTAATCCATGCAAATCGGAATAGTAGCCGCTCAACCTGAGGGGCAAGTATAGGTCAGGACTTGGCGCTGCCGACCGTCCGCAATTGGCCGAATGCGGAAAGTGAACTGTTAGGATGTGGAGTGACCGCTATTGGAAAAAGCAGACATCGTGAGCACCACAACACTTTATCGACCTGTTGGTCCGGCTGAGCTTGAACTGATTCGAAAATCAGGTTTCAGATGCTTTCCTCCGCGATTGCCTGAACAGCCGATCTTCTACCCCGTTCTGAATCGAGAGTACGCTCGGCAAATTGCTCGTGAGTGGAATGTGAAAGACAGTGGCGCAGGTTTCGTAACGAGATTTGAAGTAGAGACGGAGTACGTTAGCAAGTTCGAGCGGCAGGTTGTCGGCGGCTCGGTACACGTGGAACTGTGGGTTCCAGCCGAGGATTTGGTTGATTTCAATACCAAGATCGCCGGCGTGATCGAGGTGATTGATACTTACGGCACAAACGACGTTTGACCGGCTGCTTTCGGCCGAAAACAGCCCCTGGGCTGGTAAACTAACGAACGACTGCTACTGACCCAAAGCAATCGTTCGCCAATACCAAGAAATAAATGGTGCCAGTGTAAACATTCTTAACATTTAGATTCCGGTGAGAATGTTAAGAATGTTTACACCGGCACCATTTAACTCCTTTTTACACCGCGCAAGAATAAGGCTCGACATCGCGGCAACGCCGCATCAGAATTCAAAGTTATGACGACGCAGCACTTCCGGTACCGGCTCGATAAGCGATGGACAGCGCTGTTCTTAGCGCTGGGCGTGGGCGACGATGACGGCGTCGATATCTCCGACACCGACGAACTGATCGCCACCTACGGGCGAGTCAACGTGAAGACCACGCTCGACAACATCGACCATACACTCGTCACGGGTCCGCATCGTTGGTACACCGCGGTTGGCCTGAGGCTCAGCTTCACTGACGACGGGCTCACTTTTGGCACGAACCATCACAAGGGCTTGTGCATCGCGTTCGTGCACAAAATCCCCAAAGTCATCGGGTTCAAGGACCATTCCATGCTGTGGGTCAGCGTCGCCGATCCCGAAGGCCTCGCCGCAGTGATCGGGAAGTAACTGGCACAGCGACTTAGATACGGAATCGCAGGATTCGACCCATCACTTTTGTCGGCTATTGGCCGAAAGCAGCCGCTGGCATCCCTGGACAGCCGGAGTGGCGAGTGTCCGCTTTACCCCAATACCAGCCACTCAGATGCTAGTATTTAATCTGTATTGAGAGGCTGCTTTTGACCCAAAGCAGACGGTGAAGCAATGGCAAAATTTGAACTGAAAATATTTGCGGACTACCACCAGTTCTACATTCAGGATGACGATGATGGCTTCGGTGACCTGTCTGATGCATGGACTGAAGAAGCGGTAGGCAATCTCTTAGCCGTATCAGATCATGTCGTCGGCATCGGGACAGCTAGAAACTCAGATGTCTTAGTGACTCTGGAAACCTGTGCTGAAATGCCCGAGCTTGCGCCAGACGAATGGGATCGGATAAACAAGGCTACGTTGGTGTGCGGCACGGGGCGTTTAGTCGTCGCTGGTTGTACCGAATATTTTCCGGAAGCTGTTCGCATCGAGGTTGAGCCAGGTACATACGATTTGCTTATTGGGTACCGCAATTTAGAAATGGTTTCTTCGAACGATCTAGACGGAGACGATAGCTACCACTTGTTCATCTCTCGTACGAAAGATTGAACCGCTGATATTGGCCGAAAGCAGCCGCTCGCATCTCCCAATATTCCGAGTGGCGAGTGTCCGCTCTTCCCCAGTACCGGCCACTCAGATGTTAATATTTAATCTGTATTGAGAGGCTGCTTTTGACCCAAAGCAGACACTCAATGTCGTTCGTAGAATTTGGAAAAATCTCCATACATAAATGCACGTTTTCGAGTAATCCTGCCCCCGCTACCAAACTACAAAGGGTCCCTCAAAGAGGGGCCCTGATTTGTTAGGAGTTGAGCAATGTTTGAATCTGCACAGCCGCAAAGCGGCGCAGGTTCGTACCGAGGTCGACGAAGTTGGCCGACATAGCTGAACGGCGTTAGCCGTGAAGGCCATTCTGCCGATGCTACGGTATACCTAATAGTCGTAGTTGCGTCGTTGAATTTTTAATGCCAACGCCTGCTGTCGCAGCCGCTATCACTTTTGGGGAAGGAATTGTCAATTCTGACTTTGGACAGAATTGAGCAGGAATTACAGATGTTTAATGCCAATATGGCTGACGCGAAGGACATCACAATGCTGGCAGCCTTCTGTGGCTAGAAAATGCAGTGGGTCTCTACTGATTGGGAGCAGCCTGCTGATTAGCCTAATTACAGAATAGTGTCAGATTCAACTTGACTGCTCAAGTTAACTAACTGAACATGGTTAATAGATCAGCAGGGCTACAGCCTAAGATCAACCAAACGAGTTAACTGACGTGTCCCTTTGGCCAATCACAAGGACGGAGAAAGTTATGTACGCACGTCAGGTATCAATGGAATTAAAACCAAATGGCCGCAGCGATTTCGCCCAGAAACTGGAGTCGGAAATACTCCCTTTGCTTCGCAAACAGAAGGGCTTCAAGGATGAAATTACTTTTGTTAGTCCGGAAGGCAAGAACGTGGTTGCGTTCAGCTTGTGGGAAAACAAGGAAAGCGCCGAAGCCTACGGCCACGGATCTTATGCAGAAGTAACTAAAATTCTGTCGAGGCTGGTGCAGGGAAAACAGCGGGTGAAAAACTTCGAGGTTGCAAGCTCCACCATCCAACATATAGGGGCGATGCTAAAAGTCGCCTAATGGCAATCGGTTTTTTTACAGCGGACGAGGCAGTTTTCGTCTACTTTCTTGTAGTATCAGGTCTCTGGTTTCCAAAATGAAATTGCGCTAACGCAAAGCGACTGAAATCTCGTGTCAGTCGATTCCGATGTCATGTTGGGGTCGTGCTGACCGTAACGCGATCGAACGAACCAAAGACGAAAGAAATGACGGGCCGCGCAGGTTTGACGACCGCGTGGCGGCGCACACAATAGAGGGACACTACCCGCATGACACCACCAAACAATAACGGTCACAGGGGCGGCTCATCGGGCCGTGGCTCCATTCCAGGCTCCGAACTCGAGCAACTCATCGGCCAGGGGCAGGAACGGCTCAAGGAGATAATGCCGGGTGATGGCTCGAACACAGTCATTATGCTGGCAGTGTTCGCGGCACTTATTGTCGGCGCGTGGACCGCGTATTACACGGTTCCAAGCGATTCCGTCGCGGTAGTCCAGCGGTTCGGCAAATATTTCAAAGACGTAGAACCCGGTCTGCATTTCAAGTTTCCCCTGGGAATAGATACAGCGACAATCGTTCCGGTCAAACGGCAACTAAAGCAGGAGTTCGGCTTCACAACGCCGGGTGCCACGGACCCCTATCAAAGCCCTGTCGATGGCAGACGGGAAACGGAGATGGTGACCGGAGATCTGAACGCCGCGCTGGTGGAGTGGGTGGTCCAGTACCGAATCTCTGACCCGGCTAAATTCCTGTTCGAAGTTCGTGAGCCGGGCGCGACGCTGCGCTATGTGTCGGAGTCGGTAATGCGCGAAGTCGTTGGTGATCGCACGGTGGACGAAGTGATCACGATCGGGCGCCAGGAAATCGAATCGGAGGCCCTGTTGAAGATGCAGGAGCTGTCAACCAAGTACGCGATGGGCATCAGCATCGATCAAGTGCAGCTAAAGAATATCAATCCGCCGGAGCCGGTACAGGAGTCTTTCAATGAGGTGAACCAGGCGCAGCAGGAAAAAGAAAAGCTCATCAACGAGGCCCGCCGCGATTACAACAAGGTAATCCCTCTGGCGGAGGGCGAGAAGGACCAGCGAATTCGCGAAGCCGACGGATACAGGCTCAAGCGCATCAACGAAGCCGAAGGCGATGTTGCGCGATTCAGCGCATTGTTGACCGAGTACACGAAGGCCCCGGAAGTCACACGCCGCCGCATCTACGTCGAGACTATGCAGGAAATATTGCCGGGCATCCGCTCGAAGGTAATTGTTGATAATCAGGCAAGTAATATCTTGCCGCTATTGAATCTTGACGCCGCAAACGGTGAACGACCATGAATAAACTCGCCACATTTCTCGCAATACTGGGCGCTGCTGCCTTTGTCCTGCTCAGTTCGGTCTACACGGTCAGCGAAGTCGAGCAGATGATCATTACCCAGTTCGGCAAGCCGGTCGGTGAGCCTGTGACGACAGCGGGCTTGAAAACCAAGATTCCCTTCATCCAGCAGGTCAACCCGATCGATAAACGAGTACTGGAGTGGGACGGAAATCCGTCGGACATGCCGACCAAAGACAAGCTCTACATATCCGTCGACCTGTTCGCCCGTTGGCGGATTACCGATCCGCTGCAGTACTTTCTGAGGCTTCGCGATGAACGCAGTGCTCAGTCTCGACTCGACGATATTCTGGGCAGCGAGACCCGCAATGCGGTCGCCAAACATGAACTGATCGAAATCATTCGTACGACCAGGGACCGCGTGCCACTACGTGACACGCTTTTGACGGATGCAGAGCGCGACCTCAACATGGGGACGCTGGTGCCGATCCAGAAGGGGCGCAAACTGGTCGAGCAGGAGATCTTTGCCGCAGCCGCGGAAAAGGTCCAGGTATTCGGTATCGAACTCCTGGATATCCGCTTCAAAAGAATTAACTACAACGAAAGTGTTCGGCCGAAGATCTACGATCGAATGATCAGCGAACGGCGGCAGATCGCCGAGCGATTTCTTTCGGAAGGAAATGGTGAGGCGGCGAGGATTCGTGGTAACCGTGTTCGTGACCTCAACAAGATTCAATCCGAAGCATATCGAGAGGTTGAGGAGATTCGCGGCCTGGCCGACGCGAAAGCGACCGAAATCTACGCCAGGGCGTACAACCAAAATGCCGAAGCCGTTGCCTTCTATGAATTCACGCGAACGATGGAGTCATATAAATTCATTATTGCGGAAAACACGACACTCGTCCTGTCAACCGACAGCGAGTTATTCAAGTTTTTGAAGGGCATGGATCCCGAGGATGAATAGAGTCGGTGAAAACAACATGCTCGAGACTCGGCGTGTTCGGGTGCGCAACGGGGTAGGGACGTCCGAATGATCCCAAGGTGATGTCCCGCCTAAAAAATGGAGGTTGCAACAAAGAATTAGAGCTACGCTTGCAGGTAAATAATGCGATTGGAAAAACCGTGATTTTGCTGTTCTTTGGTGACCTTGCGCCAGGACTTATTTCAAGCGAATAAGCGTCCGTGCTTTAGAAACAGCGCATATCAAGCGCTCGCTAGCAAACAAAGAAAGCCCGGTCTTGTACCGGGCTTTTTGTGGCCGTGATCCGCTCATTCGATGTCCGCATTGTCGTCAAATGCTTTCTTTTAGGACGACCCGGCTGGTTGTCATTCAAGTTCGTCTGGCGTGCTGCCCGGTACGATTTCTATCATGACTTCATTGCGACGCAGGAAGGGCAGGCTGAACGGACTGTTGTAGCGCGCGAGTACCGGGTCACCAACAGTCTGGGCGCCACGTGCGGCAAGTGCTGAGCGCAGCGCTTCTTCCTTTTGCAGGTATTTGTCCTCGGTCCAGCGGCCGGAATAGCGGTGCACAGCCATAGTCCTTTCCGGCATGCTCCGAATACGGATGCGGCTGTCGTTTGGCACAGGCAGTGTTTGCAGTGTGTACTTGCGTTCCATAACGAAGGCGTACGTCGTTCGACCATCATCGCTCGCAGCGGTTGCGGTAACCGGCGCCGTCATGGCCATTTTCTCGCCCTTTGCCGTCCGTGTTGATTCGACGGGCGCCGTCATTGCCATTTTCTCGGACGCAGCATTGTCGCCAAAAATATAGCCGGCAAGGATGCGGAACGCGTTGTTGTCAGATTGATCAAACTCACCTTGCACATCGACCTCCGCGACGATGTATGGCGCATAAAGCCGTAGCTCGAAGTCGTCGTATTGGCCGACGACCTGGTAATCGGGTTCTTCAATTGCCATGGCCATTACCGGAATCAAGAAGATCAGAAGTGCGGTGCGAAAAAACGCTGAAGTCGTCATTGCTAGTACTCAATTGAAGTGCCATCCCAGGCAAAGAAGCCGCCGCTGTCGGCGGGTGTTAGTTGATCGATGACTTTGGTGATCTGTGCTGCAGCACGCTGTGCTGTAAACAGCTGGTCCGGTCGCACGTTGGCCTGGAACGGCGCCGAGAGGCGCGTATCGACTGTGCCGGGGTGAATGCTTGCGACGACGGAATGTGGGTGTGAGCGCTGGTGCTCTATCGCCGCTGTTTTCAGCAGCATGTTTAATGCCGCCTTGGATGCCCGGTAGGCAGCCCATCCACCGAGACGGTTGTCTGTGATGCTGCCGACACGGGCCGACAGCGCAATAAAAACCGTTTTGCCGTCGCGACGCAGTAGCGGCAGGAAATGCTTGGCGACGAGTGCAGGCCCAATGGCATTGACCTCGAAAGAACGCGCCAGGTTGGAGGCGTTGAGGTCTGCAAGTCGCTTCTCGGGGCGCAGCCCCTGATCATCATGCAGCACACCAGTTGCGACAATAATGACATCAAGCGGGTCATGCTCGGCGGCTTGTCGCGCATACTCCTTGACCACGTCTTCACTTTCGATCCCGGCCCTGCCGGTGCGCGAAAACGAGAGCAGGGTAGCGGCGGGCATGGCTGCGTCAAGGTATCGGTTCAGTGCCTGGCCAATACCCCCGCTGGCACCAATGATGGCGACGTTGGGATTGCGATGCAGCGACGGCCAAAATGGCTCCGACGTGATGGTGGATGGATGACCCATTATTTTCTAACTATCCCGCTGACCGTATACAGCAAGGATAATAGAAATTAGGGCGCCTGAAAGGGTTTCAATTCCGTAAGCAAATGTTTCAGAGTATCTCTATCAAAACCGGGGTCGAACCGAAGTTTTCACTATTTTCGGTTCGACCCTGATTTTCCGCTTGTTACAGCGAAGAACAGAAATTCTATCGCGTATTTGCGGCGTGGCGCACGGGAAACGGCCGCTGTATCGAGGTGTGGGGCCGAAAGCGCGGTAGGCCGTTGATCTTGGCTAGTCGCGGCATGACTGCTGTGATGGCGGCGGCGGGATTGTCAGTATTCTCAAACGGGCCGGAGCAAAAGCAATGACGGAGTCATTCTCTGAGTCGAACGCGTCTGAATACTGTCGGAACACAGCAAATCGCGTCCCGCTACCAGCTTCACGGGCAAAGGGCTTACTTCGGTAAGCCCTTTTGCTTTTAGGCTGGGGAGGGCGTCTAACTGCGCCAGGTCGACCTGCGTCGCGCAGGCTATTGTGCACCCAGGTACGTATCAACTGCCGTATCCCGGCTGCTGGCATGAGATTTCAATTCAGAGACCGCACTGTAGAAGTCGTTGGCACTATTCAGGAAGGAATACCCTGTTCTCTCTGTCGTCGCATAGGGCTCGATCAAGATCGAATAAGTGTCGTAGAGCATCTGAGTGGTCGTCGTCTCAAAGGCATTGCCAATGGCCTCCAAGAGGTAGTAATCATATTGAGCCTTGTAGATTTCGTCGGCATAGAGTTTCTCGATCAACGGCCAGCTGTTCTCTTCCAGATTTGCAAAGCCCAATGCGAGCGCGCCGCCTTGCTTGCCGTTCTGCAGCGCCTCGTTGTTGTCCCACGGGACCCAGGTGAGCTTCGATGTTTCAGGATTGTTGTAGAGATAATAGTTGTGCGTCATTCTCCCGTAAGTATCCCAATTCTGAATGATGCCGTTGACGGCCAGGTACTTGAGGAAACCATCGACATCGAAGACCGATTCCAGGTTTGCTCTCCAGGTTGCAGGATCGGTGTTGGCCGTATCGTCATGTAGTGCTGCAAACAGTGCGAGTACGTCCGACCAGTCTTCCTCGTCCTCGTTGGTCTTTTTCTCGAAGTATTCTTCGTCGAATGATCCGTCGATAAAACTCGCGCCAAAATTCTCGGGTTTGTAGAGATTTCCATCGTCGCTGGAGAACTGTGTATCGAGCACTTCACCATCGACTTCCTCAACTAGTGTGTAGAGTCCGAAGTACTCAGGACCATTACCGTGATCAACGTACAGCGTATAAAAGGCGGTGTGTGAAACCGCTAAACCAGCCTTGGCAAATACGTCGGCAGCTACTTTCTCGCGCAGTTGCGACTTGTCGTCGTAGTTATTCTTGAGGCTGAATTTTTTGAATCCGTAGAAGCGCTGATTGTCGATCTGCGGATAGTCATCTTCAAACTCGTCGAAATCCATCTTGAAGGATAGTTTCAGAATCCCCTGGCTCCAGCTGCTCTGCAGACTCGAGTTTCCTTTAAAGCGAATACCGACCCGATACCACTGCGTGCCGTTGTAGTAGACATCTGCCGGAACAAAAATTGGGTCTTCGTCAGTGTCAATTAGCCCGGGCCTTCCGGGTTGACCAAGATCACCATAGGTTGCGGTCATGTCATCCATCATGCTCTGCCAGCGATCCGCTGTGACCACGAAGTCAAAGCGCTTGACCAATGTATCGTCGAATACTTCATCGAAACCTGGCTCGACATCGTTGCTGTGAGTCGCCTCGGTCCAATCGGTGGCCTCGAAATCGGCATCAGCCACAATCGTGGTGTCTGTAGAGTCGTCGAACACGTTCGCCGAATCGTCTGAATTGTTGCTGCTACTGCAGGCGGCCTGCAGCAATAGCGAGCCGACGAGCAGTGGAAAAATGTTTGTCCTTGCCATCGCAGAGACATTGCTTACCGATTTAGCGTTCATAATTGTTCCTAATGTTTATCGAAGGAGGGATCGACAACCGTCGTGGTCGGTCAGAAAAACCTGGGACCAATTGCGGGTGAACCGGGGGAAGTTCGAAAGCGCAACTGGCCCCAGGCGGGGGACTGACACGATGTTTAATAGTGGCGACCTATTCCATGAGTTTCTTGTTCACGAATGTCGTGGGGAAAATCGAGTGATGTTGGCGGTCGGGTGTGAACACCATTTCCTGTGAACTACCCTCGCGGGTGGCCGTGATACTGATATTCTTTTCCTCCGAAGTTTCTCCCTGCAATACGATCCGCAGGTCCAGTGAGGTCATCGCATCTGTAACTGGGAAGCGCCCAAACGCGATCAGTTGTCTGGCAGGAGCGGTTGGGGCGTGGTCGGGGGACACCAGCGATATCAAAAGACCCTGCAGCGGCAGTGGTTCGCCCCTGCCATTCAGTAATTGCACGCTGTCGTAGAACTGTTGCTCTACTTCGGCAGAGTGCTGGTCTAATTCCCGTGGCGAGAGGGCGCCGTCGCCGTCATCATCAACGCCGTCGAACGCTGAGACCGGAACGGAAAGCACCAGGAAAGCGCCACCGTTCGCGAAGTTGATTGTGCCGTGTTGTTCGACCATCAAGTGTGCGCGTACTGACGTGATTGCCATCAATACGCTGAGGCCTGTCAAAAAACGGATGAGACCGAGACGACGTCGTTGCAGAATCATGGCGTACCTTTGACGCAACGCTGTAGGAACGGAAAGCCGTCGGTCGCGTAATAGTGGTAGATCGCATCCGGGAAATCCGGTGTGACGCCGGTACGGCCATTACATTCGTCAAGATCACCGAGACCATCGACGTACTCGTAATCCTGTGTGAACGTACCCATTGCATAGAGCGAGACATCGGGCCGATTCGAATCGGGTGAAGCCTTAAGTTGGTAGCTACTTTCGATGATCACAACGCCGGAGTTCGCATCCATAGCATCGAGGTAGCCGTAACGAGCGTAGATCGGGAAACCGTCCGCGGCCCAGGCAATTAAAGTTGGCTCGGTGCCGTTGTTCAGTTTGTCGACAAAACCTTCGGGTATCCCGTGGTAGTGGTATTCACCCGTGGGTTGTACGTGCGCGTGGTTGGCATCGTCGCCGAAGTTGAACGAGTCTTGTCCGAGTGCCTCAATACTCCAGCCGCCCACGTTGCCGGCCAGACTGCACGATCCGCCGGAGTCGTTGCAGGTGCCGGCAGTGCCGGGATCGATCTTGACACCATTGAGAACGTACCCGATCGCGCCTCTGGGTCCGCCAAGCGTTGTCAGCGTCGACGTCAAGACGGGATCGAGTGAGTAGCTCGCCGATACCGATTGCACGGAAATGGTGTTGGGATTGTTAGCGTTTGGAAAAGTGCCGACTTCGTGATCGGGTATACCGTTTGCAGACAACGTTCGGTTGGTTGCGTCGCAGAACCAATCCGCCGTGCTTGTCGTATTCACCGATGCTGAGCTATTGAATGCACTGTAGCTGTACATGCATTCCACGTCGGCCGTCAGTCCGCCGTACGTCGAACCTGGCGTCGTTGTAGTGGTCGTAGAAGTGCTGTCATCGTTGCTACTGGCACACGCCGACAGTGAAGCGAGGATGACGATTGCGGAAATCAGTTGAAGGTGAGGCATTTTTCGATCCTAGTTTGTTTTGAATCGGGCGTTTCAAGACGCCCACAAGGCTACTTGCGTTCCAATTGATTTCCTGGCGGTGGACCTTCCGGCCGGCAGGCTAAAGGTTTGTCGTTGGGCGCTTCGCAGTTGCCGTCCAGCGACTCGCCACGTTGTCCCTCGAACGAGCAGGGGTCGCCTTGTACGGCGTTGGCGCAGGCTTCCAATGCCTCTGCGGGAGGGCCCCGATGTTCACGGCGTGAATTGTCGTTCTCGTCCGGCTCTGCGTGCGCGGCGCCGGAGATCAAAACAATTGTGGTCAATGCGATAAGGCTGCGATACATGTCAAACTCCTGTAGCTCTTGTGAATGTGAGCTTAGAGTCTGATCGAACTGTGTGCAGTGACGGTGAAGAGATTGTGCAGAAAATGAGGATCTTGCGGTTACTACTCGAGCTTGTAGCCAACACCATAGATTGACCGGATAAGATCGTCTGAACCGACTACTTCGTTGACCTTCTGACGCAAATTTTTCACGTGCGAGTCGACAGTGCGGTCGCTGACTACGCGTCCGTCCAGGTAGATATTGTTCATTAATTGATCGCGTGAGAAAACCCGACCCGGCTGACTTGCAAGCAAGGCCAGCAAACGAAATTCTACCGGCGTCAGGTCAAGAGCATGACCCTCAACGGTGGCGGAAAACTTTTCGTCGTCGATCGAAAGCCCACGGTAGGCAGTTGTCGGATTAGTCTTTATCATCTCCACGCGACGTAATAGCGCTTTCACGCGAGCCACGACTTCTCTCGGACTAAAGGGTTTGCAAATATAATCGTCTGCACCGAGTTCGAGACCGAGCAGTCGATCGATTTCATCGACGCGTGCCGTCACCATGATTATCGGAACCTGGGAGTGTGACCGAAGCTCGCGACAGACGACCAGACCGTCCTTGCCCGGCAACATCAGGTCCAGCAACACGATGTCAGGATTGTTGTTATTGCACCAGTCGTCAACGGTAAGGCCACCGTCGAGCCAGTGAGTTTCGTAGTTCGATTGCTGCAAATAGTCTTCCAATAACTTTGCAATCTTTGGCTCGTCTTCGACGATGAGAACCAGCGCCGGGTCGCTCATGATTCCGCTCCTGGTGCAATCGCAAGCGGCAAGCGAACACGAATGAGCAGGCCTCCTGCATCGGAGTTCATTGCCTGGATCGCGCCGCCATGCGCATCGACAATGGCTTTGCAGATAGAAAGTCCTAGCCCCGATCCGCCAGAGTCACGACTGCGGGATGTGCTCATGCGAAACAGGCGATCGAACAGCTGTCCCAACGAGCGATCCGGTACGCCCGGCGCCGAATCAGCGAACTGAAGATCGACCATCTTCGAGTCGACAGTGCAGACGACATGCAACGAGCCGGGCGAGTCGGTATAACGCACCGTGTTTTCCAGCAGGTTCGTAAACAGTTGTTCGAGCCGCGTCGGGTCGGCAAGCACATTTGCGGTCTCATTCGGCAGCTGCCGCGTGAGTTCGATGCCAGCATCCTGCAATCGATTTTCTGCGTTCTCGAGCACAGCACCCAGCAAGGCGCCGATATCGACGCGCTCGCTTTGATACTCCAAAACACCTTCGTCGTAGACGGAGAGATCGTGTAAGTCGCCGACTAGCTTGGTCAGACGGGCTACTTCGGCCTGCAGGGACTTTCGCGTTGTCGCATCGAATGACCGCACGCCATCTTCGATCGCATCAAGTTCGCCGCGGAGTATCGCTAACGGCGTGCGCAACTCGTGGGCAATGTCAGCGACCCAACGTTGCCGAGACAAGCGATTTTTCTCTAGCGTTTCGGCGAGCTGGTTAAAATCGCCTGCCAGGTCCCCCAACTCATCGCCGTGAGCGGCCGGGATTCGTGTGTCGTAACGACCTGCGGTGATAGAGCGGGCGCCCGAGGCCAGTGCTCGTATAGGTCGGGTGAGCTGTCGCGCCAGAATCGCCGAAATTAATGCGGCGAATATCAGCGCAATCGCGGCAATCAGGTATATGGAGCGCTCCTGCTCTCTCGCGAAATTCTGATCAGCTGGGGTGGAAAGCTGTCGTCGTGGCGCGATAGTGACGTATCCCACGGCCTGGCCATTCACGAGAATCGGCACCGATCGGTCGAAATCTCTATCGACTGTCGGGCCGACTATCACCTCACCGCCTGCATCGACGAGGGAAATTCGACGACCTAACTCAAGTGGATCGGGCGGCGGAGGCCCACCCGACCGTCGTTCCGGGTCCGGTCGCCTCTCTGGCGGCGGCCGCAGGCCATCCGGGCGTAGCAAGTTGTTCCAACGACGCTGGTTTCCCCGTATAGATGCCCAACCACCGTCGATCCGATACACCTCCGCAAGATCAGATGCCGCATCACTGACTGTGCTGGCTTCCTGTTGGGCCACGTACTCGAGGAAGCCGCGCTCGAAGTTCCAGCGCGTGACCACCGCGTTTAGTGTCAGAATCACGAGGCTGACCAGTGTCAGGGCCAGGAATATACGGGTGCCTATTTTTATTCGCATGCGGCTAAGAATATCAACTCATTCGACAAATCTCCGAAATTGCACTGTTTCTCCATGTTTTCTGCAAACGTCAATGTTCCGATAGCTATTCGAGCACCACGCGATACTCAGCCAATGTGTGGGAATTGCGCTGGTTCTTCGGATTACTTGCCGACATGGTCAGGTTTCATGCGAGAAGTAGAAAGGGCTCAATCTCAATCTGCACATAATTCGACAATCGCGCCGTTGCTACTCAATTAATGTCCGCTTTGCCCTCTAAAACAGGCGGTGGTGTTGAGTGGCGAGTGTCCGCTTTGCCCCGAAATCAGTCTCTCAGCTAGTATAATTTCTGAATTATTGAGCGGCTGCTTTTGAACCAAAACAGCCCTCCAAATTCAGGTGCTGGTACCTCCAGATCGATCACGATCTTTGCGATATGCTTGCAGGTGAAAGCATTATGAAACTATAATTATCCCATGGACAACTCATTCTCACTCCCGATATTACGTACGCTGCGAGCAAGCGCGCTTATTGATGAGAGGTTCACCGGAGCTTTGTCGGCGTTGCATGGAGTATCACTGCGAGAAGTCATGCTCATGCTATACGTAAGAAATTCTCCCGGTTCGAAACTGAGTCGAATCGAACTGGCCAAGAGACTGTTCGTTAGCCCATCGACTGTCACACGCGCAACCAACCCGCTAGAGAAAATCGGGTTGATAGACCGCCAATCGGATAGCCGAGACGCACGTTTGTCTTACGTTGTGCTAACAACGTCAGGCGGCAAGCTACTGCGGCATGCCGAGAAAACGCTTGAACAATTGTCTAAAGATTTCTTGTCTCATAGCCTTTCTGAAGAAGATCGATCTCAGTTTGCCCAGGTCTTGAGCACACTGACAACAAAATTTCCCGGAGACTGCTTGTGAATACCGAATTAGAGACACCTTCTGATCCAATCATACATTTAATATGTGGCTCAACAGGTGCAGGCAAATCAACGTATGCAAAGATGTTGAGCAACGACATTGGAGCCATCCATTTTTCTGTTGATGATTGGATGACGTCCTTGTTCGGACCCGATCTGGAGAACCCAATGGATTGGAAATGGATTAGTGAACGCGCTTTGAGATGTGAGAACCAAATAATATCCACGGCATGCGCTTTGGCTGAATCGGGTGTCTCATCGATTTTAGAAATTGGCCTTCAGCAGTCAAACAAGCGAGCAGAGGTAGTATCCACTGTTACGAAATCGGGTTGCACATTGCAGACACATTTCCTTGATGTCGATGCGTCAGAGAGATGGAGACGTGTCCAGCAAAGGAACACAGAAAAAGGCGAAACATTTAGGCTTGAGGTTACGCGCGACATGTTTGATTTTTTCGAGGCAATGTGGGAATCGCCGAGCGAAAGTGAGCTGATTTCATTCAAACACGTAAAGGCGATTGGCGGGCCAAATACAGGAATTTGGGATTGACTATTACTAGCAATATTAA
>RCNB010001164.1_pt1 | contig 16736 bp, 9 predicted proteins | sample 2041321 | NCBI WGS metagenome assembly RCNB01 (sample SAMN09708232, study PRJNA481090) | Marine sediment metagenome, whole genome shotgun sequencing project. | reverse complement strand
GCCGCCCTTTTCTATGTGGGGTCGCGAGACCGAGTCGGTGGATTTTGGATGCTAATGCGAAGCGTGCCGGGCTTTGATGTGGTGCGGTGATCAGATTGGGGCGAATCGCAGAGTTTAAGGCCACGAAGCCCAGACGGCAGAGTTGCGGACTGAAAATCCGCGTGTCGGTGGTTCATCCGAGGCGCGCAGCGCCGACAGACGCACGCAGTGCGAGCTGGCGTAGCCAACGCTCCATTGATTCGGATCGGCTAGGGCCGATCCTCACCCTGCGGGCAGCTTCGCTGTCCTGATTCGCTTTGCGAATCGGTCCGCCCCTGCCAAGCCTCTGGACGATGCATTTTCGCGATCGCGGACGGAGGCGGTGGAATCGGCGACGAAGTAATACAGAACGCCTTATTGCACGTCTGCTATCACCTGCGAGTAATCATCGAACGGCGGCAGGCCAACTATTTCGCGATCGAGATTCAGTGTCAATAGCATGGTCGCCCGGGCCAGCTCAAACCGCGGATCGTCTGCCATCAATGTAAGGCGCGGCTCGACGACGGTGGGCTCGCCTGCAGTGTTCCACCCTCTGTCTATCGCAGAATTCAAATTATCGAAGGCAGAATCGATGTCACCGCGCATCGCGTTGTGCAGCGCCACGCTGGCGGAAAATGCGAAATTATCGATGCCTTGTGACTGCATCTTTTCGAAATGCTGGTCGACCCGCATCATGGCGTCCTCGAAGCGTTCGTCATTGCCCTGGCGCATATAGGCGAACGCGACCTGGCTGAGCGTATCGTATCCGAATTCATTGCCGCGGTTTTCCTCGGCGAAGGCCGCAACGCTGGGCCAGCGTTCTTCGAGAAAGTCGGTGAGGTCGCGATCGCGGCCCTCCCGGATAAACAAAGTGAAAAGATCGCCCGGAGAGCCTTCGCCGGCGAATCGATACGCTAACTCGTACGCCTCGTCTTTGCGCCCTACGTTATAGAGCGGTAACACTTGAAGAAAGGGCGAGCCCTCTTCGGTCGCGCGCTCGAACTGGCCCGTTCGATTCAGTCCTGCACTCAAATATATATTAGCAATGCCGCTCATCTCACCCATGTCGCGACGCTTCTCCATCAGGCTCAGGCTCTCGCCGGCGCGCCCGGAAAACAGGTAGTGAGTGGCCCTTGCCAAAACGATGTCCGGGCTGTCCGGGTCAAACGCTGTCATCCGCTCTAACAGTGCCTCGGCCTTCTCCGGCTGTCCGGCGCTGTTGAACATTTGCATCGCGTTGCTGAAAGCGGGTCGGTAAAGTGGATCACGATTGGTCATTTCTTCGAGAATTTCGAGCGCACCGCTCAAATCGCCGATCGCGGACAATGAAATCTGCAGCCAGTTGCTCGCGTCGATGGAGTTTGGGTTCAACTCGAGCGCTTTGGCCAAAGCATCAATCGAGTCCTCGAGCGTCGCTGTGTCCTTACCGTAGTAGAGCCCGAGCGCCGCCCAGGCATCTGCATGATTGGGATCAAGCTTCAGCGCATTGTCAATAAACCGTTTGCCGCGACGGTTTGCTTCCATGTTCGGTATATCACCGTACTGCTCTTCGGACAGCAGTAGTGTGGCTATACCGCGTTGCGCAAATGCCGGGGCATATTGCGTGTCCAGTTGTATGGCCTGATCCAGCTCCTCGACGGCCGTTTCGATCTCCGAGCCGATGCGCGTATAAATACGCTGCTTTGCCTTGAGGTATAAAGCGTATACGACCGGATCGGTTCGCCTTGCCTCGGCGGGTTTGGCAGCGTCCCCCAGGAGACGTGTTTTCAACTGCCGCAGAATCTCGTTGGCGATCTCGTCCTGAATGGCGAATATGTCGACCAGTTTCCGATCATAGGTCTCGGACCAGACGTGGAAGCCGTTATCAACTTGGACCAGCTGTGCCGTGATTCGAACCTGATCCCCGGACTTGCGAACCGATCCCTCGAGGATGTGGTTCACTCCTAGCGCATCGCCGATTCGACGCAGGTCGTCGTTCTGTCCTTTGAAAGCGAACGAGGAGGTTCTGCCAGCCACCTTCAATTCCTTGATGGATGCCAGCGAGTTCAAGATTTCTTCGGTGATCCCGTCTGAGAAAAATTCCTGTTCTTCGTCCGAACTCATGTTGACGAACGGCAATACCGCGATCGAGATGGTCACGTCCTGTGTCGATACGGCAGTGTCGGCAGCCGCTAGCTGCACTTCGTCAGGGCCACCGGTAAATCGATCAGTGAGCAACAGGACAATTGCGAGGACCAGAGACATTGCAATAATGACATTCAGCATTTGGCCCTTCTTGCCTGCAACTGAAGTGGAGCGATCGATCTCGCTCTCTTTCTTTACGCCCTCTGGAGTAATCTCGTAAACCCAGGCAAAAAACAAGGCGAGTGGTAGCCCGAGCATCAAGACAACAACAACACTCTTTAGAACCCAATCCGGAGCACCGAAATTCTCGAAAGCAAATTCAGCAACCTGGGCAAGAAACCAGCCAATAACGACATAGGCAATGCCGACTCGTACTACGTTTCGTTGTTTTAGCTCTTCGTATAGTGTCATTTCTTATCATCAGGCCCCAGCCGGAAAGGGCACAGTATACTGGGAAATGACTTCAATCCTCGTTGGTTCAGGAGGAGGGGCATCAGCGGTGCCCACTTTGGTGCCTAAACCAGGATCATCTACCGTCACTCAAGAGCATCTACCGGGTCGCAAATCCGACGCATTGCGTGCTCTTGGGTTATCTCAGGTTAGGTAGGGTTGTGAAATCTATTCACTGAAAATTCGCGTGTCGGTGGTTCGATTCCGCTTCGGTCGTCATTTGATATCGGCGAATCATTATCAGTTTTTCCGACAACGGGCATTTGCGTCTTGGAAAAAAGCAACGGCTTTGTAGGTCGATAATCAGCGGGGATTCGGCCGGCCGTAAAACTTAACTTATCAGTACCCTTCATGGCGTTCGCACGGGTTCAACTAATAGCCATGTAGCGCCCGTGGAAGCGTTCTGATTATCCACAAATCCTGGTGCAGCCTTCGCGGCGACCGATTTGTTCTGCCAGAACCCTGCATTTGTGATGCCAAGCCGTGCCGGATAAAAACTGTACTTCGTCAACCCGCAATGCCGCTGTTTGCTCATCAGGGCTACGTTTTCGAAAACAACGGAGGTTTTGGCTATGACCGGATATCGGGTCGGTTTCTGATGGTCAAAGAACCATCGCCGGATGAAGTTCCAGCCATTCGAATCATCGTGGTCCAGAACTGGCTCGATTAGATTGCTGACAAGATTGCGGCTGAATGAAAGTTTGGGGTCAGAGTAAAAACTATGGGGTCAGAGTAAAAATCAAGAGCGGCTGCACTTGACCTCACCAGTGCACTGGGCACCTCTCCGAAATTATGGATGAATCTGCAAGCTACTTACGATTTGGACAAAGCGAAAAAGGCGAGGCGCGCTGCCTGAGCAAAAGTGACTTTCAAACTTGGGGGATAGTTTAGACAATTGCCTCCGATGCTTGCTGCGTGGCAAATCAGTATACTGTCCCCGCTATAACTCGATACCCCCGCAATCAATGCCCAACGCCAACACCGTAATCATCCTCGATTTCGAAACCACCGGCCTGTCCCCAAACATCGGTGATCGCGCGATCGAAATCGGCGCTGTCAAAATAAAAAATGGTGAGGTGACAGATCGCTTCCAGGAACTCATGAATCCCGGACAACGCGTGAGTGGATTTATTGAATCCTACACTGGTATCTCAAACGCAATGCTCAAAGATGCGCCGCCTTGTGGGGAGGTAATGCATCGCTTTTCTGATTTTATTGATGGTTATAACCTTGTCGCCCATAACGCCTCCTTTGATCAGCGCTTTCTGGATGCGGAGCTGCGAAGAATCTCCAGGAGAGTCACTGGTCAGTTCGCCTGTTCCATGCTCGCGGCGAGACGCATTTATCAGGATGCGCCCAATCACAAGTTAGGCACCTTGGTGGGCTACACGAACATTCCCTCGGAAGGTGTTTTTCACAGGGCCCTGTACGATTCGGAGATGACGGCCAAACTTTGGCTGCACATGCTGAATGACATTGAGTGCCGGTATCAGATGGATGCGGTCCCATTCAGGTTGATGCAAAAGTTGGCGAAGACGCCGAAGCATGCTGTTGGGAGATTTCTGGAGCGCTGGTAGTTGCGCAGCCTGTTTCAGTATTGGGTGATGCGGGGAATTTTGGGTTCAGGGCAAATCCGGGGTCAGAGTAAAACTTTCAGGATCTTGTTCTGACTTGAGATTTGGAAGTTTTTACTCTGACCCCGTATTTACTGATTCTAATTGTGGCAGCAGCCTGACAAACCGACTGAAAATCCGCGTGTCGGTGGTTCGATTGACTACGGGCTGGAAGCAGCCCTTGCCCTCGCTTCGCTCGGGTTGCTCCGCATCGCTAGCCAGCTTCTCTGGCTGGTCCGCCCCTGGCCACCACTCAAACGCAATTCGGCTGGAATGAGTAGCAGAGCAATAAATCGGCGAATTGTCAGCTAGAACTCCACGACCGCTATCGATCGAGCAGGGAGTTGAAACTCGGCTGTCGGCATTGCAACTGCTGGCAGGCTCGACGCCGGGTCGGCACTTTCGTCAATGACAAATATTTGTGTCGGTGTTGCGGTCGCACCGTCCAGTATTACGCTAACGGTTCGAGGTAGGGTGTTGCGATTGACCAGGAACACTCGCACTGTGCCGCTTTGTAAATCGCGGGTTACGAGTACAGCGCCTTGCCCCGAGTCCAAACGTCCGTCTGCGAATCCTTGCACATCCAGTCGCTCAGCGTTGCCGGCAGTCAGTTTTGCCATCAATTCATAAGCTCGATACAGGTAGCGTGGTGTACCGCTGTTGTCGATGAGTCCCAGTGCAAGCGCTGGAAAGAAGTCGTAAATGATGGCGTTATGAGAACGATCGAGACCGGCAATCGCCCCGAGCGCGACAACCGTTGCTGCATGCAGGGCGGGGTCCATTGTCATCGCATATTGCTGGTCGCCAGCACGTGTCGCCAGGTCGGGGCCCCATTCGCCGAGTACGAGTTCGGCACCTTGATAATCTGTCGAGTTCCGAATTGCAGCTTCGGTTTGTACAATAGCATCGACAATAAATAACGGATCATCGTTGTATGCGTGAAAAGATATGAAATCGAGCGGAATGTTAGTGCCATCGAAGCTATTTATGGTTGCGATCGCGCTGGCAAAATTGACGAAGCTTGCGAGACCGATCTTGATTCCCTGACCTGCCGGATCAATGGTTGAACTTCGATACGCGTCCAGTTCCATCAGCGTCGGTATAGCCATATCGAAAAATGAATCAGGGTCCGCGGCCAGTGTCGGCTCCCAAAACTGCGGCGCCTCAGGTTCGTTCCAGACTTCCCAGTACGTGACCGGTCGTGGTCTGTCATTACCTGTCTTCGTTCCAGTCCCTTCCACCACCCGTTCAACCAGGCCAGCAACTGCCTTTGCGAATACGGCGGGATCTGCAGGTTCATTGTTGGAGACGCTGTTCGTGAATGTTGCATCGCAGTCGAGGCGATTCGGTGTCTGATTGATCGACAAAGCACGTGGCATGTGATCGATAGATACAAACGGTGTCGCGCCGAATATGTTCGCATCGTCAATAACCGAACGCACGTAATCCAGGGCATAACGACTATCGTTGATGTCAGCATCCCCCACCAACGATCCATCGGTGTAGCTGAACCAATCCCGACTTGCTATCAGGTCCAGATCTGCTGCGAATGAAGATTGTGCGCCTGGAAACGTGCCCGGACATGCCGTGCCGTCGGTTAACGTGGCAAATCTTTCCGTGGTGATTTCCCAACGGCCCAAGCCAATTCTCCAGTCAGCTCCAGAGCCGCCAGGAGCAGCAAAACCAGCGCCGGCCATGGCAGGTACGAGCCCTGGAACATTTTGGTAGTCGAGTAAGACACCGGACAAGTCGTAGAATCCGGCCACTGCCGGCGCGAGCGGCGCAACGGTGATGCTGGTGTCCACCGCGAGTTGCCAGTCGACCGCGGCCGGCGGCGGAGGTGGCGGTAAGGTCGGGGCATTGGAGCCGCCAGAACCACCACAGCCCTGGCACAGAACGATCAAAAACGTCCAGAGCAAATACGAACTGCATGGAAACGAGTGACTCTTGATCCGATTGCGAATGCGTTTGGATGTGTCCATAAGGCTGACTCTGTTTGGCCTGGTAATTAGAACCCCACCGTGTAATGAGTGAGTTATCTGCCTATTAATATGACAGCTCAAACCTTATTGGCGTGATACGACTCTCGAATTGAAGAATGGGTAAATGGGGTGGTAAATGGCTTCGAACCGATTTCCTGGATTTTTGTCTGCCCAGTCGCGACTGAAATTAATGGCGTTCAAGCGCGCCGCAAGTTACGACTTTACACTGTTGGAAGATAGCGAAGACGTCGCCGGGGTGTGCGAGGTGTGGGGAACGCCTGGCGTAATCATTGTCGATCGTGACATGAAGATTTGCTTCAAACTCTATACATTGCCGCAACGCGTTTGTGTTTTTACGATAAGGCAGGCATGTTCCCCAAATGACCCAGCACGAATACATCTTTATCGCCATTTCAATCGTTCTCGGCCTGGCGATGGCACGCTTGCTCCACAATGCTGCCTTGCTGGTTCGCGCCCATAGTCGCGTGACCTATCACTGGGCAACGGTGCTGTGGAGCAGCTGCATCTTTATCTACATCCTGCAACTCTGGTGGGTCGGCTGGGAGCTGCGCCGGGTCACTGACTGGTCCATCATCGATTTCTTCGCCCTGGTGATCGGCGCGATATTTATCTACGGCGCCGCTGAGCTTGCGATGCCGGTCGAGGACTACGACACTTCTGACAATACCGAACTGGATTTCCTGGCGCACAGCCGCTCACTCGGGCGAGTGTCAGCGATTTCAATGCTCGGCTACTTTGCGGTCGGGCCGTATGTCAACCTGACAATGTTCGGCAATCCTCCGCTGCCATCGTATGGGTTTCCAATTTTTGGTGGCAGCCTGATGATGCTGATGATCCTATGTCCGCGGTGGTTCAAATGGCTGTCAGTGGTATTCACCGGCTACACAATCCTGATTCTTTACCTGACTGCCTGATCGACTCGGTCGTGATATTAGGAATTCGGGGCTAAAGCGGCTCCCACGATTGTGCCAAAAGTTATGTGGGAGCGGCTTTAGCCGCGAATGCTCGATCTGGCAACGGCGAACAAAATAAAACCCGAGTTGATGTCTTTAGCAAACAAAACCAAGTGGAATCCAAGCTCATCGAAGTGGCTCAGGATTTCAAATCCTGGATTGTGGGACACCTTTTCCACTCAAACGAAAAATTGATCGTGGTATTGGGAATTCGCGGCTAAAGTCGCTCCCACGATTGTGCCAAAAGTTATGTGGGAGCGGCTTTAGCCGCGAATGCTCGATCTGGCAACGGCGATCAAAATAAAGCTCGAGTTGATGTCTTTAGCAAACAAAACCAAGTGGAATCCAAGCCCATCGAGGTGGCTCAGGATATCAAATCCTGGATTGTGGGATAGCAGTGGTATCAGGTTGGTTGTTCGACTACAGCCATTAAGCCGGATACCTTTTCCACTCAAACGAAAAATTGGTCGTGATATTGGGGATTCGCGGCGTCTCAGCTTTTAAATATTTCTAAACGCCGCAACGAAGCACAATAGTTTAGACAGCCGCTCCCACGATCGGTGCCACAGAGTCTTCGTTGTTTAAATCTCGAATAAGTACGTCGCCTTGACAATGATCTGGTCCTGCGAAAATCGATCAGCAGGGTCGAGTCCCTCGCGGTCATTCTTGTTATAGACAAAGTAGACATACGACAGCGGCCGATACTCCCAAGCGAGCCGGAGGTTCCAGGTGTTTCGGTCGGCCAGGCTATCCCATTGAAAAAATCCCGTGACCTGAAGCCGCGGATTTAGTGCGAGGCGCGCGTTCACTCGGTACAGGCGGGTGGTCTTGTCTTCGGCGGCGACGCCGAGGTCCTCTAGTTGGTTCACCTGGACATCGGCGGACAATTCGATCTGTGGCCTGGGGGCGAATCGCGCCGACACGGAATAGCTGGTTAGCTTGCCGTCAAAGTAATCGCCTGATTCCACACTGACGTCACCCGCAAGCGATGCGGACTGATCCGTTCGTGCGCTCGCCCGGTAGCGCGTGTAGTCGTACTTACCGGGTGCAATTTCGATACCAGCAGGAAAGAACGGCTCTTCCAGTCGTTGCTGATTGGGCTCAAAAACGAAATCAATCTGAGCGCCGGAGTGATAGCGCAAACGAAAAGGTCGAATGGGCGCGTATGCAAACAGAAGGTCTCCATCATCCGAGCTACGGAATGCGAACACTGAGGCGCCGGGACTAAAACTGCGAATGGACGTCGGCAGTTTTGTTGATCGAAAGTCGAAGCTCGTGAGCAGGCTGTTCATCATGTAATTAGTATCGAGAAGCTCGAGTCCAATACCGGGGTTGTAGTCCTTACTGAAGTAGTTAAGCGAGCTAATATAGATTTTGTTGCTTTGATAGAACCCCCACAGCTGAGCGCCAAGACCATCGCCGGTTTCGTCGTCATCGGAAGCGGACAGCATTCCCTGTATCCCAAATGACTGTGTGGGCTGCCATAGTCCGTCAACTGTATAAGTTGCATTACGATTTTTTGCGATTGTCTGACCACTTGTGATGGAGTCACCGTCCTCGCGATAAGTTAGCATGCCGCCGATTCGGCTTTGCCCGGAGACGTTGCGTGAATAGCGCGCTACCGCAAAGTCTGCCGATGGATTTGTACCGAATGCCTGTTGCCGCATTGCCAGCAGGCCGACCTGTCGTTCAGATGAGCGGCTGGTCAATCGAAGGCCACCATCCAGAGGGATTGGGTTGCCGAATTCATCCAGACCAATACGTCGGCTGAAAAACGGTCGTATCCATTCGGTAACACTGGCGGTGAAGATGTTGGCGCTCTCCAGAAAAAATTGCCGCCGCTCAGGAAAGAACACACTGAAACGATCGAGATTGATGACCCGTCGGTCGACATCGGCCTGGGCAAAATCGGTATTGACCGTGAGGTCGAGTACAGTACTCGGCGAAATTGCCCACTTCAGTTCTCCCCCGACTTCGACGTCGGAAACATCCGCCGCCGTCGTTTCCCTGAGGCGCTGACTCAAAACGTACGGGTTGAGTTGCAGATTCGGTCTCAGCGGCGGCGTTTCGAAGCCGCGCAGTTCGCCGGCATAGGCCATGCGCTCGATTGAAAATGCGCGCGGAATAGCCGGTAAACTGGACTCCTCGTTCAGACTACGCACGTTACGGGCGAAGATGACACCGAGGCGATCTGCCCCATCCGGATAGCGGAGGTTTCGCCAGGGAATTTCGATCTCGGCGACCCAGCGATCGTCGTGAATTACTGTGCGTACCGTCCAGCGGGCATCCCAGTTCAGGTTGGCCTCAGTGCCGTCGATAACCTCCAGGTCGCGCTGATTGCCGTGCGGCGTCGTCTGAAATATGACCGCGTTGCGCTGGTCCAGGAAGCCATCGATCGAAATTCCAAAAAGGTCATTGTCATCAAACGAAAAGTCGCGTCGCAGGTTTTGCACGCGCGTAAGATCTCTGGGTTGGAAGCAAATCGCGGAAATATAAAGCGCATCTTCGTCATAGGCCAGGCGAACCTCGGTCTTGTACGTTGGATCCGCTTGTTGCACAGGCTCTTTTTGCACAAAGTTTGTGATCACCCGGGCTTGTTGCCATATGGGCTCGCTAAGGTCGCCATCGACCGTAATCGCACCCTCCAGCCGGGATGCCTGAAACAACGTCCGATCCATCGGCGGGTCAAAGACCTCTTGAGTGATTCCGACGGCTGGCAACAGAAGAATCGGAATTATCAAGAGCGACAAAAGGTTTTCGGGTTTCGTTCTGGCATGCATTGGGGAATTCCAGCTAAGGTGACGGGGAAACAATACGAATGGCGCGCTCGGAATGCTTGTCAGCCATGATGGTTTATTGTCGTTAATCGTCGCAAAAGGGGGCGCTGACACGTTTTGCGACAGTTTTTCTTGCGACCGTGTAATAGAGTCACGCTATGACCGAGCAATCAGCCCATATTGTCGTCGTCGATGACGATGACGACATCAGATCGTCACTGGCGAAATATCTGCGTAAACACGGATTCAGAGTGAGTGTTGCCGCGAACGGTGAAGAGCTGAATCAGGTTCTGTCCACGGCCAACGCCGACCTCCTGGTTCTGGACATCATGTTGCCGGGCGACGACGGCCTGACGATATGCAGGCGCGTATTGGAGACCCGGCAATTGCCGATCATTTTCCTGACTGCACTGGCAGAGGATATTGATCGAATACTCGGGCTGGAGCTGGGTGCCGACGACTATGTGACCAAGCCATTCAATCCGCGCGAATTATTGGCACGAATAAAGTCGGTCATGAGACGCAGCCAAATGCTGCCGAACAAGCCCCGGATCGCGAAGGGCGTCGTGAAATTCGATCGATGGCAGTTCGATATTTCGCGTAAAGAAATTATGGGCTCGGACAATGTCGCAATCCGGCTCAGCTCAGGCGAGCACCTGGTATTGGTGTCGCTGATTGAGCACGCCGGCAGCACATTAACCCGGGACCAGCTGTTGAACCTGACGAAGGGCCGCGAGGCCCAGTTGTTTGATCGAAGCATCGACAATGTCATTAGCCGTCTGCGCCGGAAACTGGAGGTCGACCCAAAGAAGCCGTTGATTATTCAGACTCAATGGGGAAATGGGTATGCGTTTGTGGCTGATCTCGAGTCTGCTTCATGAGTTTTCTATCACGGATGATGCCGAAGTCCATTGAAGGGCAGATGGTCGCAGTGCTGGCAATCTCAATTTTGCTCCTCCTTAGCGCACTCACCGCGCTGGATTTCATGGAGCGTAAATCGACCATCGAGTGGGCCGAATCCAATGCGACTCTGAACCGGCTGGAAAGGATGCGAGCCGTGCTGGAAAAGGTGGACGCAAGCGAGCGTGACGGCGTGCTGCGAGTGTTGTCCGGGTGTCATGACGGTTACACCTTAAGCGCGCGGCAGTTCGGGCCGCTCAGCGAAAACGCGCGCACGAATACGATTCGGGAAAGTTTTGCACAGCAGTTAGGCGTTGCTGCTGAGGATATCGCGGTTGGCTACGCAGACCTGACTCGAGACGATTTTTCTTACGCTAATTGCGCCGCATCCGAGATCGATTTGCCGATGACCGCTATAGTGATCAGCGTGCATCTCCAGTCGGGCGGTTGGTTCAATGCGGAAGTGCATCCGCACGAGTGGCATCTGCAGGATCTTATCGCACAAATTATTCGCTATAGCTCGGCCTTGATACTGGTCGGTGTATTCGCACTCTTTCTGATTCGTAAGCTAAGCAGGCCGCTCAAACAACTGACAATTGCGGCGGATGAATTTGCGGATGGCCTGAAGGTTTCGCCTGTCGATGAAAGTGGGCCACCGGACCTGCGGCGGGCGATAAAGTCGTTTAACACGATGCAGCAACAGGTGGCCGACGACGTCAAGAAACGCACCGATACGCTTGCAGCTATCAGTCACGATCTACGTACCCCGTTGACGGCTCTCAGAATAAGGGGAGAGTTGGTTGACGATGATGAAACGCGTCGCGATTTGGTTGCAAGCATCGACAAGATAGACAAGGTCATTGCTTCCGGGTTGGAATACCTGCAGGGAGAATCCCGGACCGAACCTCTGCGGGAAGTCGATCTGAGTACGCTGTTGGCGAGTGAGTGCAGTGACTTTGATGAGTCGGGACAAAATGCAAGGTTTGTAGGCGAGAAGGGCGTGCGGTTCAATTGTCGACCGGATGCGCTTGCACGTGCTGTGCGGAATCTTATAGAGAACGCGAACAAGTACGGAGACGGTGCCGTTGTGGATTTGCGATCCGGTGAGCAGTACGTGGACATAACCGTGTTAGATACCGGGCCGGGAATTCCAGCAGACAAAATTGATGAGGCACTGGAGCCGTTTCGCCGACTATCAATGGCGAGAGAGAGTCAGCAGGGCGGGTTCGGGCTGGGGCTCGCGATTGTGGATGCTGTAACCAAAGGACACGATGGCCAGCTATTGCTGGAGGCCAACAATCCATCGGGACTCGCGGCAACGATTCGATTACCGAGGACAATCGGTTAGCCCGCGCTTTGGTCAAAGCCATGCCTAAATGGCGCGCGTCCTGAGGCATAGAGATGCCCATCTTTGGCAGGATTTTTGCGTGTAGTTTCTGTGTAAAAAAGAGGGGCACAAGCGCCCCTCTTTGTTGCATGCGGGATCAGAGCACGTCGAAGCGGTCGAGGTTCATCACCTTGGTCCATGCCTGGATAAAGTCATCTGCAAACTTTTCTCCTGCGTCGTTAGCTGCATAGACTTCTGCGATAGCTCGCAGCTCGGAGTTTGACCCGAAAACAAGGTCAACCGGCGTGGCCGTCCATCTTAGGTCACCCGTCGCACGATCACGACCTTCGTAGACGCCCTCAGATTCGGCTGACTTTGCCCATTGCGTGGACATGTCGAGCAGGTTCACGAAGAAATCGTTGCTCAACTTGCCAGGCTGATTTGTGAACACCCCATGCGCAACCTGTCCGGCATTGGCATTCAATGCGCGCATGCCGCCAACCAGAACGGTCAACTCAGGAACGGTAAGAGTCAGCATATCGGCCCGATCGACGAGTAAATCTGCTGGCGATCTGCGATTACCGTTACCGAAATAGTTACGGAATCCATCCGCGGTCGGTTCGAGAACAGCAAAGGAGTTCACATCGGTCTGAGCTTGTGATGCATCAGTGCGCCCCGGTTTGAAGGGCACCTCCACGTCGTACCCAACATCGTTTGCGGCCCGTGCAACGGCTGCAGAACCGCCAAGAACGATCAGGTCGGCGAGCGACACTTTCTTGCCACTACGCTGCTTTCGATTGAAGTCTTTCTGGATGTCTTCGAGGCGAGCCAGTACTTTTGTCAGTTCATCCGCATCGTTGACGGCCCAATCCTTCTGCGGTGCAAGTCGGATACGTGCTCCGTTTGCCCCGCCGCGCATATCGGTGCCACGGAAAGTAGCTGCTGATGCCCATGCTGTCCTGACGAGCTCGGGTACCGTGAGTCCCGACTCAAGAATCTCTGACTTCAATGCCGCGACGTCATCGGCGTCAATCAAGTCATGATCGATGACGGGAACGGGGTCCTGCCAAATCAATTCCTCTGCAGGAACCTGAGAGCCGACGTACCGTGAGCGCGGGCCCATGTCGCGATGCGTCAGTTTGAACCAGGCTTTGGCAAAGGCGAGTTCGAACTCTTCAGGGTTTTCGAGCCAGCGCGAAGTAATCCGTCGATATTCCGGATCGAACTTAAGCGAGAGGTCGGTTGTAAACATGATTGGGGCATGCCGTTTCGACGCATCGTGTGCGTCCGGCACAAGCGTAGATGCGGCGCCGTTGGCAGGAATCCATTGGGTTGCACCTGCCGGGCTCTTCGTCTGCACCCAATTGTAGGTATAGAGGTTCACGAGATAGCTGTTGGTCCATGCAATCGGGTTGAACGTCCAGGCGCCTTCCAGGCCGCTGCTGATTGTGTCGCCCGCATTGCCGCTGCCACATTTGTTTTTCCAGCCGAGACCTTGCTCCTCGACGTCTGCCGCGGAGGGCTCAGGACCCACGCAATCAGCCGGAGGGGCGGCGCCGTGTGCTTTACCAAAGGTGTGTCCGCCGGCGATGAGTGCAGCGGTCTCTTCATCATTCATCGCCATGCGGCCGAACGTTTCGCGAATGTCCTTCGCTGCTGCCAGCGGATCCGCATTGCCGTTCGGCCCCTCGGGATTCACGTAGATCAGGCCCATCTGGACAGCGGCCAGTGGATTCTCCAGTTTCCTGTCACCCGTATAGCGCTCATCGGCGAGAAATTCCGCCTCAGGACCCCAGTAGACCATGTCCGGCTCCCATTCGTCTTCACGACCGCCGGCAAAACCAAAGGTCTTGAAACCCATGGACTCAAGGGCAACATTGCCTGACAGGACCATCAGGTCTGCCCATGAGATAGACCGACCGTACTTCTGCTTGATCGGCCAAACCAGGCGCCGCGCCTTGTCAAGATTTACATTGTCAGGCCAGCTATTGAGCGGCTCGAAGCGCTGTTGACCGCCGCCGGCGCCGCCACGGCCGTCAGCCACCCGGTACGTACCCGCGCTGTGCCATGCCATGCGAATGAAAAACGGGCCGTAATGTCCATAGTCTGATGGCCACCAGTCCTGCGATGTCTTCATTACCGTCTCTATGTCTCTCTTCACAGCATCGAGGTTAAGCGCTGCAAATTCCTCGGCGTAGTTAAAATCATCGCCGAGGGGGTTGGACTCAGGCGCGTGCTGTCGAAGCGGGCTGAGGTTCAGCTTTTCGGGCCACCAGAACTGGTTCGACTTCGGCTCACCTTGTGCAAAAGCAGGGCTTGAAAGTATCACCGGTGACATCGCTATCGCCAGAGCGGCGAGTAAAGGTATCGATCTGTTAATCATTGGAGTTAGTCCTCTTGGGCAATTCACATAGCGTCCTGGTGTTGAACCAAATCGCGGATACATTTTGAATTCGACTGCACATTTTGATTTACGAGCGCACGCAGGGTGCGCTGCGTCCATTTGCACGAGTCAGAAGCTCTGACCTTCTGAGTAGTATCCTCAAATCTATGCAAGCCCGATTTGCAGACGATCCAGATGAGAATAATTGTGATTTAGAATTATTCTAAATTCAGATTTAGTCTAGTAACCTTGGGGCAATATGTCAATTCGAGGGAAAAGAAGGGGCCGCACCAATTTTCCAGGTTTCTCTGTGCCCACTTTGGTACCCAAGCCAGGATTACCCAACGTCACTAAGGAACACCTACCGGGCTGTAAATCTGCCGCAACACGTTCTGTTGGGCTGCCTCGAGTCATGCGGGATCGTGATATCTGTCGACTGCGAATTCGCGTGTCCCGCTCGGAGAAAAACTCCCTCAACATTCAGATCCGCGAACCTCCATGCCCGGTTCGACCGCACTAATGGTTAGTGCTACTGCCAACTTTTCAGCTCGGTCAGAATGTCCGGAATTCTCGTTTTTCAGAGTCGCTGTCCACCAATTCCAGAGCCTTTCGCTTCTGCTGGCGTTCCGCTTCAACTTAGATAAAATTGCCGTGGTACTAGAGTGGCGTGAACGATCATGTGAGTGGTTGCAATACTCTTAAGGGAGAACATTAGTAATCGTCGGGATACTCATGATTTTTCAATGATTATTCCTGGGAAATTTATGCTCACTGGTCATCAGTCGCTTGCCGTCCAAAATTGACCACACTGCCGCAACGGAGATTTTAATGGGGCACCGCATAGTGAAAAAGAATTCAGCCGCTCTCGGCGTTGCCATCCTGGCCTTGATTTTTAGCGGATGCGGTGGTGGTGGCGGAGGTGGCGGTCCGGCTCCGCCGGCCGGTCCGCCGGCCACAGGGACGATTAATACAGGCAGTGTACTGGCCGTTTCCGGGCGTGCAGTTGATGCCGCGTTTCAGTCCGGTGGTTTCGGCAACATTACGAATTTTGTTGGTTTGACGATAGTGGCGACTGGCGAGCCGGAGACTCTCGGCAAGGGCATCGTTACAAAAGCAGGCGTTTGGAACGTGAATTCACAACTACCGCTTGGCGCCGACATCACGCCGTGTGATGTCGCAGGTTCACTCACGGTTTCAGGCGATATTGCGAGTCCGTTGACGGTCACCGACGGTGACTTCCTTGATTACCTGTGGGCGGACTGCGATGACGGGTTAGGGCAGGTAATCAACGGCCTTATCGGCATGACATTTACTGAATTTGAAGGAAACCTGCTGGCCGGAAGGATACTTCTGAAGGTTTCCCTCTCGGTGCAGGGTTTTCAGGTCATCGAAGGAACGGATTCCCATACGACCACCGGCGACCTGGCACTGACTATCGATTCGTTAGCTCAACCTTTGACCGTCGTCACCACGATGGGCTCGACGTTGACGGTCAACGATGGCATCAGCACGGAAACGCTCACTGATTTCTCCAGCACCGTTACCGAGGATACCAGTCTTTTTCCGGCTAATTTCACAACTGAAGCGACGGGCCGGGTGTCGAGTACCCAGTTCGCTGGTGTTGTCAGCTACGCCACGCCAGTCGCATTCGAGGCTTCGGGTGATGGTTTTCCCTATGTGGGTGAAATGCTGGTTTTCGGCACTAATAACTCATCCATTCGGATTACAGCGGTCGATGAGATCACTGTAATGATTGAGGCGGACTACAATGGTGATGGTGCGGCTGATGCAACGATCGAAACGACATGGGCCGCGTTGGTTGATGGCTAGGAAAAAGTGTCGGGTTGCTGCTGTCCTGCAGAGTTCAGCTTTATGGGCGTGGAATGGAAGGTTGGTGCAATGTTGCGGCCCTCTTTGCTGATTTGAGATATCGCCCGCTGGGCGGGCTCCTACATTACTAATTAGAATGGTAGGAGCCCGCCCAGCGGGCGATTGTGAGCTATTCAAGTCAACTTGATGCTTGATCCGGGCGCCGATTTTGAGTTTATGGGACAGTAGTGGCGTCAGGTTTATATTTCGATTGAAACAACCAATCCTGACACCTTTTTCGTGTTGCGGTTTTCTTTGCTGATTTGAGGCTTCGCCCGCTGGGCGGGCTCCTACATTACTAATTAGAATTGTAGGAGCC
>RCNB010001163.1_pt1 | contig 16736 bp, 15 predicted proteins | sample 2041321 | NCBI WGS metagenome assembly RCNB01 (sample SAMN09708232, study PRJNA481090) | Marine sediment metagenome, whole genome shotgun sequencing project. | reverse complement strand
CCGTTCACTAGCATTTAAGGGGCTCGTCAAATACATGATTGTCGGACTCGGCGTCTATCAAGGGCTCGAGTTTTTGTTGGAAAGAGGACCATGGGAGCTTTTCGGAAAATTCCATCTCGCTTTTTCCCGGCTTCATAATGCCTTTGCTTTATTGTCACGGGCGGATTGCTACAAGTTCGTCATGGGACGAGACATTGAAAAAAACTGCGATTATCTGTTGGCGTTTCTCGATTCGGCGCTTTGAGACGGCAATGAAAAGAAATGTGGGTATATGTATTTCGCATGCCTGTTAATAAAACTAATTAAGTACTATTGGAAAAGAACTTTCACATTCTGCAATGTATTCGCCCCTTCACAAATCGGTCTACCAGGTTCGATTCTGACGACATCTCGATTTTCTCAATCTTCCAGACCCGACGTCATACAACACCTTCCTCCTGTTGCGATATCCATATTAACACTCTACAAATTCAAAAACCTATAAAATTGCGATATCTGCTAAAACACCGCATGCGGGCCGGAGTAAAGATATCATCATTTAGGAGGTCGGTAGTTCCTGATCTTCGGATTAAAACTCTCATATGGATATCAAACTAATTTCGCTTCCCATGAAAACACAACTGTCTGCAATTGATCCAACCTTTTCAAAATCCGAAATTTGTGTGATATTCAAAAGAGATATTAAATGATAGCAATACTGTGTTTATACGGTTCGAGTAAAAATCCGACCCCAGAGGGGCCGGCTTTGATTTAACCCCTGGAAGGGGATGAAACTGCCTTGCCTCCAGAGGGGGCAAGGGTGAGTTGCCCTTGTTATTAGATTCGCTTGTCCTTATGTTGTCTTACTCTTTATCTTTATCATCTTGGTGCTGGACATATTTCCGTATCATTTCTGAATCTAGACCTACAGTATCGACACAGTAACCTTTTGCCCAAAAATGATTGCCCCAATAGGGCTTTTCTTTCAAATGACGGAATTTGTTAAGAACACGAATTGCTGTTCTTCCCTTTACCGTCCCCACATAGTCCGATATCGACACCTTGGGGGGAACCATCACAACAATATGGACATGATCAATCTGGACATTCAATTCAAGAATTTCACAGCTTTGTTGCTCCGAAAAGGCTCTTACACAGCTCTCTACCATCTTGGCAACTTTGCCAGTCAGAATCTTGAAACGGTATTTGGGTACCCACACAATATGATACTGGCAGTGCCATATGGTTTGTGATAATCTTCGAAATCGACTCATTTGTTACCTCCTTGGTTGAAGTTGTTGGGCAACTCAGCCTGGGATGTAACATTGAGTCGTTCACACGGCAAAGCCTATGAACTCTGACCTTGCTCAGAGAGCAAGGTTTTCTACGCTGGAATAAATGGTTGCAGGCATACTATTAACCCAATCGCTGGCGAGCGTGTCTCAGTTCCTCTCTCTGCCGTCATCAACATTGAGCATGAGCGAGGTTCTTCTGAAGAAGAGATAGAGTTTCAATTGAAGTGGTCGGTGGGTGACTAGCGCCGCAGAACGGTTCAAGATTGACGTAATTTCCGATCTCCGATAGAAATCTGTGAGTAACTTAACAAATTCACAATTAAACATGATGGCAAGTATCAATAATCAGTTTCTCAGCGGAACGAGTTTTGATCTTACGAGTTAGGCAGGGAGGTTATTATCTTTCGTAGCAATGTAAATAAGGTATTGTTTATCGTTGTTATTTTTTTTCATATTAATTGCCTAAAAGCGAATGCGAATGAACTGTATTTCATAGATGCACATAGTCAAGTAGACCACAATGTGGTTCCATTGAATAAGGTTGTCTCCTTAATGGATAGTGCGGGGGTCCGTCAAACTATCTTATCCGCACGGGGTAATTTAAAAGGGAAAACCTTGCTGAGGTTGTCCAAAGAAAATCCTGGACGAGTCACGCTAGCAGTAAGAACAAAAGGCAATCTCTACGACAAAGGTTCAAAAAAATATTATGAAACACTTAAAAAACAAATCGCAACGAAAAAATATCATGTAATTGCTGAAGTTCTTTTTTATCACGCTAAAAAGGGTAAAAAGGCCCCTGAGGTAATTGTTTACCCGGACGATAAGAGAGTACAGGTTGCGCTGAATTATGCGATTGAGAAAGGTTGGCCTTTAGTTGTCCATATTGAATTTGCTTCGTTGCGTGGGGAAAAGCGAAAAAAATTCATGAGAGCATTTAAGCATATGCTCAACCAACATCCAGAACACCCATTCATCTTAACACACATGGGACAACTGAGTAGGGATAGATGTCTCCGTTTGATCAAAAACCATAAAAATGTGCATTTCCATACTGGATGGACCAATCCTGTAGCGGTTGAAAGCTCAAACCAGCCGTGGACGAATGTTTTCAAGGGAGATCGTCTTGCTCCTGAATGGAAAGATCTTTTTGTCCAATATCCCCACAGATTCATTTTTGCGTTGGATAACGTATTTGCAGAGCACTGGAACGATTTCTACCATAAGCAAATGAATTATTGGAAAAGGGGATTAGCAGAACTTCCTACAGACGTTTCACATCTGATTGCTCATGGGAATGCGGAGCGTCTTTGGGGGATTCGATAACGCAATTGATCTCGATTCTGTGCCGATCATAGATGTCTGTCATCTCTACTAAGGACTTCAAAGTGTCAGTTAGACATACTGCAAGGATATGTATTTTCAAAGACACGAGATTTCCCCTCAAGATATGGACACGATCATATCATTGAAACACAACGGTATTTCTGCTATACATGACCTCCGAAAAGCAAGTTCTTATCACTTTATTTTAGCATAACGCAGTCGGCTTTAGACACGGGGGTTGCTTTTAATCGTATTGTCAAGTGATTTCTGCCGGGTGAAACGATTAGCCTACCGATTCTTCCGAAAAATACGTGGTCGTCCAATATATTCACATACATCATAATGCATTTTGAGTTCCTCGCCAGAGCGTAAAATTCCAACACCCTTGGATCTGAAGTCAACCGTAACTGAGAAGCCTTGTGAAAAACAGATTTCTTTCCAGAATTGGTTCATACCATCTGACCAGTAAATGTCATCAAAAATAATTAAGCCACCTTTATTCAGTAGAGGCATAACCCTCTTAGTATAATGCGAAGTAGCTTTACGCTCATGTTGACCATCAATGAAGACGCAATCAAAATTCTCGTCATTTTGAACCAACTGTTCAATGGCATCATCGAACAACATATTCATAATAGTGAAATTGTCAGCAATGCGCCTAAGATTACGGTCAGCGATTTCGCATAGATCTCTTGAGCCTTCAATGGTAACTAAATGCTCAAATTGAGGGCATGAGAGGAAATAACATCCAGAAAATCCGGTATTCGTGCCAAGTTCCAATGTAATTAATCCATGGGAAACCCCTGGCTATGCCAGTGATCTATGCCCCGATCGACCTGATGAGTGAATATTCGAAAGAAATGAATACACACCGGGAAGATACACAACAAAAATATTACTACGAGTTCGAAAGAAAGATCCTTGGACTCGATGAATGATGCCAATCACTGATTCTGCAATTTATCTTGATTCGTCTCCAATCATAAATGACTGTCATCCATCCTCTCTCCAGAAATCGAATCTTAAAATATAGATGTTAACATTTGCGACCGAAAAGGTCATGTTGCTCCCGCTAAAGATACCTCCCTATCCATCAACATTCCACAAATAGAATCTCAGAATGTAGATGTCATCCATCTCGGACCGAAGGATCATCTTATTGGGAACGTAGATGTATATCCTGCCATCTTTACTCAAAAACCATATTTTTAGCCATAGCTTACTGAAATATTTTTGTTGTAAGGCAGACATTTCAAAAGCTCTGCTAAACGCCACGAGAACTCATCAATAAAGGGTTTCTACCTCTTTCAGAACATCTCGCACCCTAAAAAGTTCACCTCAATATGACTGTAATTTATTTTGAAAACCGATTCCCGCCTTAATAGCTAGATACCATTTCGCCGATACTCGCCAACTAACCATTTTAAATCTATTGACTTTTTGGCACAATATTTGTATATATTTTGATATAATATAAAAACAGGAGGATGGATGTGAACAAGGCAGATCTGATCAGAGCGTTAGCGAAAGAGAATGGTCTTAACAAGACACAATCAAAGAAGGCTATTGAACTGTTTTTTGATGAAATGACAGAAGCTCTCGCAAGCGGGGACAGGGTTGAAGTTAGAGGGTTATGCAGCTTCTTTGTGAAAGAATACAAGGCCTACACGGGAAGAAATCCCAAGACAGGAGAACACACTCAAGTGGCTCCCAAGAAACTTCCTTTCTTTAAGGCAGGCAAAGAACTCAAAGAAAGGGTTGATCGTTAACAAACTAAACAGGAGGAAAGTGATCATGGCAACAACAAAGAAAAAGGCAACCAAGAAACCTGCAGCAAAAAAGAAGACGGTCAAAAAGAAAGTGGCCGCCAAGAAGGCTCCAGTAAAGAAAAAGACAGTAGCAAAGAAGAAAACAACTGCGAAGAAAACGGTAGCCAAGAAAGTTGTACCGAAAAAGAAGGCTGCCGCGAAGAGAAAAAGCGTAACCAAGAAGACAGTTGCCAAGAAAGCTACAGCGAAGAAACCTGTGGCAAAGAAAGCTGCATCGAAGAAGAAAGCACCTGCGAAGAAAAAGGTGGCCGCCAAGAAAAAAGTAGCAGCGAAGAAAACTGTCAAGAGGAAGGTAACAACGAAGAAACCAGCAGTGAAAAAGAAGGTCTCAAAAAAGACTGTGGCCAAGAAGAAGGTTGCGAAAAAGGCTCCAGCGAAAAAGAAAACAGCAACTTCGACCGATACTGATCAGGTTTTAAAGGTTATCAGAAGATTTAAGAATGGCGTTGGTTTTTCAGTAATAAAAGACAGGACTGGACTCGGGGACATAGCGGTCAGAAACATTGTCGCCAGAGTCTATAAACAGGGCAAGGTCAAGAGGGTTGGCACGGGGATGTATGTCGGCACTTAGATAGTACGAAAACGGGCTGGGACTGTGTTAAAGCAGTCCTGGCTCATGCTTTGTTACCCCTTCCTTAATCGCGTATCCCGTGTACTACCAGTAGAGAAGTGATTAGGGCGATTGGGGTTTCTGCATAGGCCAGAACCAGCGTCCATTAAATTCATTCCCCCAGCATTCCCTGTTTTCGACCGCAAAGATCAGAATCCTCCCTCTAAAGATACCAGCAATAACGGTATGATTTTGCCGTTCCCTATTTCTTTTAGATGGTGGTTAACCTCAATGTCTGGACAGCCTGAGACACAGAATAAACTCTGAGCCACCGGCATGGAAAAACAGGTGGCACAATACCTGCACATCTTGTCTCAGTTGTTTATTGCGTTAAAAGAAAGCTGCATTGGAAATACCCATGAAACTGCATTTTAACCGGACCAACGGACCGGCGGATAAGGTGATCGATCAATTGATGGACCTCGTTGGGGGCATTGATCATCCAGAGATCGTACGCGAAATGATCCTCGCTGCCCTTAAGGCCGGCCAGGAAAAGGCTCCTGTGGCCGATCTCAAGCTCATGAACAGTACCTTAAAAGAGATGCGGTTCACGGCCAAGGTGTTCGGTTCTTACCGCGGTGTCAAGAAAGTGACGGTCTTCGGTTCAGCTCGAACACAGCCTCATGAACCGGTCTATCGAATGGCCCAGCACCTGGGGGAAAAATTGACCGAGGCCGGCTACATGGTAATTACCGGCGGCGGACCAGGGATCATGCAGGCGGTCAACGAGGGGGCGGGTCCCGAGCACTCCTTTGGCATCAACATCCGCCTTCCCTTCGAGCAAAAATCCAATCATATCCTCCAGGACAGTCCGCGTAGCATTGACTACAAGTACTTTTTTAACCGTAAGGTGGCGTTTCTCAAAGAAGCTGACGCAGTGGCCCTGTTTCCCGGGGGCTTCGGCACCCTGGATGAGGCCATGGAGACTCTAACCCTCGTCCAGACCGGCAAACAGGTTCCTTTCCCTCTCGTGCTCGTAGATGAGCCCGGGGGCACCTATTGGTCGCAATGGATCGATTTTTTTGAAAAAGAACTCCTGGCCCAAGGTTATATCAGCGCCACGGATTTCAATATCTTCGAGCGAGTGGATTCCGTAGAGCATATTGTGGCCATTATCGACCGCTTCTACTGCCGTTATCACAGCATGAGATATGTGGGAGAGCGGCTTGTCATCCGCCTGACTTCCTCCATTCGGGAGCAAGATGTCGCGGATCTCAAGGCGCGTTTCTCGGACATCCTTGCCCCTCCAAATAACTTCTTCCTTGCAGGTCCGACAAAAGAAGAAGCCGACGAGCCGGCCATTGCTCACCTACCTCGGCTAATACTTGACTTTAACAGAAAAGACTTTGGCAGGCTCCGAAGTCTAATTAATGCGATAAATCTATGTTGACCACTGAATCGACGCGCTGTTTTGGTAAATAGAAATGACATGTCTTCGAGAGCTGTGACCAAAAAGGAAAGCATTACAGATCTTGCAGATACTGCTAGAAGGTCCGCTACGGACTTCAAAGATACTACGAAAAAGGGGTTTCGTTTTTTGTAGTTCCGTGGCCCCCAGAAAAAGAGTTTAGCAATAGGCACCGTTGTTTCCGTTTTTGTGCTGGATCAGATCTTTACTAGAGAGAGATGTCAAACACTTAACCGTCGATTAGTGGAAAGCCATCTTTGAAGGGGTTGACACTCACGTTACACATGATAGCGGCTCTAGCAGATCAAAAAGTTGAGTGAACTCAAAATTGGCAAGCGGTTGCAGACGTTCCCTGATTGCAGAATAACTGAGACAGCCAATCTCGGAGGCTAACTTAACCCTATGACTCGTCTCATAAGAATAAACTGAAACGATGTCTGAAAATCACATATATGAACAAAATGTCACATTAAAGAGCGAGTCGGCCTAAAAAAGTGCCTGAATTATAGCGTTAATCTTTCCGCTAACAAGGCGGCCGTGGTTTGAGCAAGTCCTGATCATCGATCAAGTCGGGAAATCTATGACAATCAATTATGTTATTGACTATATAATCGATCAATACACCTTCAATGAATTCCAGAGTATCAACTTCCTTTTCAGAAGCTATTTCACTGAAGGCGTCCCATATTCCCTTCCTGACTGTCAAGGATACACATTTATCGTTCGCCATTTTCCTCTCCTCAGTTAATAAAGGAGCCCTAATTCCAGCGAGTTTTTTACTGGCTCCGTGACATGGTGCTACTTTATGACTTATAAACCTCCTTCATATGCCTTGTCAATATGGTAACTTAAATTCTCCTCATATGAGATTGCCATACTTCACTGCCCATGAGCATAAGACATGCCAGTGGGTCGTGACTGAGAAATATCTGGTAAGTCGGCATAGTTACAATCAACGATGCTCTCTAATTGGTTGCCAGAGAGCGTGAATTTCGAAAAATTTCGATAATTCTCTTTGGATTCTTCTAAGCCTGGCCATCGCAACGGATCTGGCAACATGGGCTGATGCGTGATACGCATTGATTTTAAAGAGAATAATACGCAACAAGGTGGTTGTCACGGGTTGTACTGATGGCCCTTGCGCAAAGGTAAGAGCGGATCATTTGGGCAAAGACTGGTGACGCATTGAGAGATAGGAGAAAGTATGGTTGAAGTCAATCCTCTAGTCTGGAAAGTCCCAGGTTACAATGAGATCTTCCCTTACGATAAAGCAGTAACCAAGGTCATGGTGGAAGAAAAGAGTATCGTGGAATACTCAGATGGCCGAGTGTCTGATGCGATAAAGGCGATATGAGACAAAGTTAACGCTATTCTTGCGAATACCAGCAAAGTCTAGAACACCAGGGGGAAAACGATATTTCATTTGGGGAACTTATGCATAAAGTACTACGCGCACCCACAAATCTGATGTTTTAAAACAAGCCAACTAACCTGCTTCAGAATCTATGAGACACGAAATGTCATGCACAAAATTCGGAAGACCGTTGGGAGACGATACTGGTGATATTTGCGGGAATCCCAGTAGCCGAGAGATAACTAGCCGCCCACTTCAGCGATGCAGCCGAATTAGCCATTGTCCTAGTTGAATAAGGAAAAATCAGAAAAAAGGAAGTCGTAATATCTCTACCTCAAGGGCCATGTGTTCTTACTCAGTGGCTTCATAATCCGGGAGCACCCTGCATTAGTTGTGAGAAGTTGGTTGGCCAATACCTTGCTAATGTCCTATTCACAAGAGAGAATGTCTGTGATCATTAGTGGTGTATACTTATACTACCTGTTGTACGGTCCAGTGCAACAAAGATTGGTTGACGATGCGTATACGGGTGATGTATATAATTCTTTATGAGAGGAGACTGACTGAAACGACAAAGAAATGATTGGGAGAAGTCCTGGTGAGTTTAAAAGAGGTTCCGAGGTCCTGTTTCAAGGCATGTAACGCAGGAGCCTCTTTTGTCGAGATAGCAACGTGAGGATGTTATTATGGCCAAGGAACCGTCCAGCCCAGAACTGGAACGACAGGCAAAAAAAATAGAAAAAAGAGCCGTCGATTCCGCTAAGCCAGAAGAGATGCTACAGGAGTGCCAGTTTTCCCTTTTCAGACTTTTGAACAACCTTCCAAGCCTGGTCTACCGGTGCCGTAACGACAAGCAGCGGACAATGGAGTTCGTTAACGACGGCTGTATTGACCTGACTGGCTATCGGCCATCTGGCCTGATTATGAACCGCGAGGTCTCATATGGAGACCTAATCCATCCACAGGATCGAGATTACGTTTGGGAAGAGGTACAAGCTGCCGTCAGGGACAAAAGGCGGTTTGACATTGTCTATCGCGTGAGTACTGCTTTAGGCCAGTATAAGTGGGTTTTGGAGAGAGGGATGGAAATATCCTCCGAAGATGGGAACCCGACAGTATTAGAGGGATTTGTCACCGACATTTCTGAACATAAGGCAGCTCAAGGAAGGACCGAACGCCTCAACCTGGTGTTGAGGACGATTCTGGATGTCAACCAGCTCCTTGTCAAAGAAAAGATTCGCGGCAAGCTTGTTCAAGGCGTCTGCGACAGCCTTGTGAAGAATAGAGGGTATTTCAATGTATGGGTCGCCTTATTTGATAAGTCAGGTGGCTTGATTGAAACCGCGGAAGCTGGACTCGACATGGAGTTTTTGCCACTTTTGGAACGGCTGAGAAAGGGTGAACTTCCACATTGTGTTCGAAACATCTTGTTACGACCGGGCCCGTTGACAATCGAGGACCCAGCCTCTACCTGTACGGAGTGTCCTCTGTCCAAGAGCTATGCCGGGAGAGGAGGAATTATGGCCCGACTCGAATATGGTGGCGAGAACCGGGGTGTTTTGGTCGCCTCTATCCCTAAGTACTTTATAGGGGACCGGGAGGAGCAGGAGCTGTTCGGAGAAGTTTCTAGAGATATTGCTTTCGCACTACATCAGATAGAACTGGATGAAAAGTACAAGGAAACTCAGGAAAGATTCAAAATTGCTAGCACATATGCTGACGAGAACCCTTTTCCTGTTTACCGGGTGATCCGCGACGGGACAATTGTATATGCCAATCGAGGAGGTCGGCGGTTCTTAGACATATGTGGACACGATTTGGGGGGCAGAGTTCCAACCGATTGGCTTGAGATTGTGCGCAAGGTGTTTGCTTATGGTGCTATGGAAGAAATTGAAACGGAAGTCAATGATGCTATTTTCTCTCTCTCAGTGGTACCGGTTAAGGGAGAAAACTATGTCAATGTGTACGGGCTGGATATTACCGAACGGAAGAACACTGAAAAAGCCCTTCTTGAGGCCCAAAAGCGATATCGGGATTTAGTGGAAAACTCGCTGGTAGGAATAGGAATTGTGCACGATGGTGTAGTAGTATACAGGAATCCAGAACAGGAAAGACTGTGGGGCCCTGTTTCTCAAAAAGACCCGGCATCGTCTTTTGAGTATGTTCACGAGAATGACGCTGAGAGAGTCGAGGCAATGCTCCAAAAAGTGATGACTGGGGAAATGGCGACGGCGGATATGGAGTTTAGAGTGTGTCCTCCGGAGATAGCAGGCAGAGGATATGAGCTGAGATGGGTTCATTGCCGAGTTAGTCTGACCAGATACCATGGAAAAGAAGCTCTTTTGATTAATATGATGGATATTACCGATGCCAAGGAAGTTCAGGGTCTTTTGAGAATTGAGGACAAAATGGCTTCATTGGGACGTGTGGCTGCCGGGATGGCCCATGAGATAAGAAATCCGCTTTCCGGCATCAACGTTTATTTGGACACACTGGAACAGATCTACAAAAAGGGCGAAAACGAAAGCAAGGCTGTGGACATTCTTAGGCGGATCCAATCGGCTTCAAGGAAAATAGAGTCTGTTATTAAGCGCGTTATGGATTTTGCTAAACCTAGCACCCCGAATTTTGTTTGGAGTGATATTAATGTGCCTGTTGAAGATGCTATTAATCTTGCGTCAGTTACTCTGAGAAAGGTATGCGTAGAGGTACAAAAAAAGCTGTCAACAAACCTGCCGAAGTGCCGTATAGATAAACAGATGATAGAGGGTGTCGTCCTTAACCTGCTCACAAATGCCTCCGAAGCGATGAAGGATCTTGCGCAAAAGAAAAAAATGAGGATAACTTCGTACGTGAAAAATGACAGGGTTTTTATAACGGTTTCCGATTCAGGGCCAGGGGTGAAATCGGGTCTGGAAGATAAAATATTCGATCCTTTTTATACTACCAAGAACGGAAGCACAGGGATAGGGCTTAGCCTTAGTCAAAGGATTATTATGGATCACGGTGGTTTCCTGAGTGCATCGAAGAGTCGATGGGGTGGGGCGAGATTCGTGATTGAAATCCCGCTAACACAAGACAAGAATTTATTATGATAACATATAATATATACATTGTGGACGACGAGGACACAATACTCGATTCGATATCTTTGGCCCTCCATGGCGAGTACCATGTAGAAACCTATGAATCAGCAGAGCAGGCGATCGATTCCATGGAAAAGAGTCCTCCCGACTTGATTCTTCTTGATATTGGCCTGCCGGGCATGAATGGCATCGAAGCACTCGGAAGAATAAAGAGTTCACGTTATGATATTCCAATTATTATGATTACGGCCTATGAGGACATCAATACTGTGATCTCTGCGATGAAGCAAGGCGCTTATGACTATGTCGTCAAGCCCATTCACATGGACAGCTTGCGGGTGACTATTGAAAACGCCCTTGAAACGGTTCGGCTAAGAAAAGAAGTCCAGAATCTACAGGAAAAATACTTGAAAGAGAACCTGCCATGTTATGTCGGAGAGAGCCATGCTGTTCAGGATGTCATGGACCTAGTTAAGACAGTGGCAAAGAGTCCGGATACGCCTGTTCTTATTAGTGGAGAGACTGGTACAGGAAAAGAATGGATCGCTGGGGCTATTCACTATAGAAGTCCCAATTTTAAAGGTCCCTTGATTCCGGTGAATTGTGCCGCGGTTCCGAAGGATCTTATTGAGAGTGAACTTTTTGGATATCAAAAGGGCGCATTTAGCGGGGCAAGGGCGTCAGGAAAAAAAGGGTTTATAGAAGAAGCAGCGAACGGGACTTTGTTCCTGGACGAAGTTGGGGATTTGAGCCTGGAAGCTCAGGCAAAGCTACTCAGGTTCCTCGAAGAAGGCGAGTTCTATAGGTTGGGCGATACTAGTAAGGTGTGCGTCAATACGAGAGTCATTGCTGCCACGAACAAAGACTTAGATAGCATGATGGAGAAAGGCCTCTTTAGAAGAGATCTGTATTTCAGGCTGGCAGTTGTTGTCGTACATATTTCCTCATTGAATGAACGGCGAGAGGATATTTTACCTCTGGCCAAACACTTTCTTGTCGAGTTCAGCAAGAAATTCGACAAGAATTTCACCGGCATTACTTCTGATGCTATGGACGCCCTGGTAACGTTCAATTGGATAGGTAACGTTCGAGAGCTGAAAAACTTTATCGAGCGAGGTGTTTTAATCGGCAAAGGCCCTAAATTGACGGTCCAAGATCTAAAGATTAAGGAGGGGTACACCCCCCAAGGGATTAAAAAGACAGAAGATGACATTTGCTTTCCTCCGATTCCTCCCACTGGACTTGACCTTGCCTCCTTACAGGGATCTCTTGAGTTTTTTTACATCCAAGAGGCCCTCAGGATGGCCAAAGGCAATGAAAGCAAGGCCGCTAGGCTGCTGAACATGAACCATCACACTTTTCGATACCGAAAAAAGCGGCTTCAGATTAAGTAAATATGCCTTAACTGAGGCCGGTTCTCCCTCCAAAACGCCAAATTTCGAAATATTGCTAAAGCTCCTATTGGAATTCTTCTAGATTTAGCCCTCCAAAGGCAGACTGATTCGATACAAAATCCGGATAACTAACTGATTATTCTATGTGTTGGCCACAGAGGACCAGATGGCACGCCTAATGCTATGTAAAAATTTGCAGAGACGAGACCTAAACTGCCACATGGTGAGTTCAACCATCAAGGAGTTAATTATGGATCTTTTTCAGGAGTTAAGGGGAAAGAAGACGTTGGTCATAGATGACGACGAATGGATTAGGGATTCTTTGGGCCTGTTTTTTGAAAGTGAAGGTTGTTCACTTGTTGCACTTGAGACAGCCGAAGAGGCCATCGAGGCACTTAGGAACCAAAGCTATGACGTCATTATTGCTGACTACCGACTACCCGGTATGAATGGCTTGGAGTTTTTCAAGAGGATCGACGGAACTTACCCAGCCCCCATTAAGATACTTATCACAGCTTATGGCAATAAAAAGGTTCTTTCTGAGGCAAAAAAGCTGGGTATAGATGATTTCGTTAATAAACCCTTTACAATGGAAACTATCAAAGCGTCATTGTCTAGACTGATTGAAGACCATGAGAGAGAAAATATTGGTACCAGTGGCAAGCACTTAGGATAACAGGCAAGACCTGGTCGGTAATTGGATAGCAATTTTTGGTCCCTGGGGAGGACACACAAAAAGGAGGTGATTGGTAATGGTTAAGAAAGTATTATTTTGCACTGACTTGACGGACTATTGTGGCCACGTCTTCAATTATGTCCTTGACACGGTGAAAGAATTCGATGCCAGACTTTGGATTTATTATGGTTTGGGTCGTCTTCATCTGAGTGAGGAGGAGACAGCGAATGAGATAAAAAAGGTGGGCACGCGTGTGACGGAGGCTTACGTTGATAAAATGAAGAGAAAAGGTTTTGACAAGTATGTCATCAACGTATCGGATGGAGATATTGTCAGCGAGATCACTAAACTGGCCAGGAATGCCAAGGTAGACATAATCTTCATGGGCCCGTCTACCAAGGAGCCTGTTGCGGTAGGGGAAGATGTCAGAGTAGCTCCTTTGGGCCGTATTGTGAGCGAAACCGTTATATGGGCGCCTTGTCCGGTGATGATTTTTCCACCAGCAATGCTGCCCGGGCTTACTAGAAGATAACGTTAGGCGTTACCCGGAGGGCATTCGAGAAGGAAGTGGTTTATCATGGAAATTTTGCCACGGAAAGGGTTTGGTTAAATTAGCTTTCTTCGAGCCGAAATGGACAAACTCTGGAACCGATTTTTCGGGGAAAGAACCTCCCCAGGTTATCAATGGAACAGACCGTAATTGCAGTTAAATTATCGTTTAAGGAGGAACGTTCAAATATCACAAATTGTCCAGACAAAAAAACTAAGGAGGTGAAAGGCCATGATAGAAATAAAGAAGATACTTTTCCCTACTGATTTGACAGAGAGCTCTTCGAAAATACTACCTTATGTGTTTTCGTTTTCGGAGAAATACAACAGCATGATTTACTTGCTTCACGTTTTTCAGGACCTTAAGAGGTGGGGTAAGCTGTACATACCACACATTTCCACGGAGAAGTTCGAAGAAGAAGCTTTGGAAGGCGCTAAAAAATTCATGGAAACATTGTGCGATGAGAAGCTACGGGGATGTCCGAATTTCCAAAAAAGGATTGTCTCAGGAGATCCAGCAACTGAGATTCTAAAGACCATAGAATCGGAAGGAATAGACTTGGTTATCATGGGAACACATGGTCGTAAAGGATTGGAACACACTCTTTTTGGAAGCGTAGCTGAAAAGGTTGTAAAAAAATCGGGCGTTCCTGTGTTGACTATTAACCCTTGGAAGTTGAAATAGCTATTTGGCGAAATTTGACAAAGCTGTTTCATGAACATCTTCTGCATAGGGGATATCATAAGGAGGTAGAGATGCCAGCACTTGATAACATTTTGTTCCCACTTGACTTTTCGGAGTGTTCGGAAAGGGTTTTACCTTACGCACTAGATATAGCCGATAGATTCAATGCCCGGCTTTATCTATTGTTTGTCGCCCAGGACCTCTCGTACCTATCAACAAACGACGTTGGGCCCCAACCGCTGATGAATATGAGCAAAGACATAGCATCTGGTGGAGAAAAGGAGATGCAGGCTTTTTGTGAAAAGCATGTAAGGGATTTCTCAAACTACGACACCAAGGTCGTCATCGGCAATCCTGAAGAAGAAATTTTAAGGTATGCCGTTGAAGTTCCCATTGATTTAATCATCATGGGCACTCACACTAGAAAGGGCTTAGAACGAGTTTTGATGGGTAGTGTGGCCGATCAAGTGCTCAAGAATGCTGCTGTCCCAGTCCTGACGGTGAATCCGTTTAGGCCAAAAGTGCAATATATACACACATAGATTGGCCGCGTGATCTCAACTAGGAGAAGAGAAAATCATTTCCCGCATGGCTCAAACAGAGGAATGTGTCGGTGAAACTTAATGAATCGAAGCTGAAAGCAAAACAAAGGCTCCCACAGGCCTTCAACTGGGCCTTAACATTTACAAGCACTCCGTCAGTGCCTGCTCAGGAGGTGTGACATGAAAAAAAAGATCTTGATAGCTGTGGGTGACTGTAAATATTCGAAAGATGCCGTGAAATATGCAGCTACAATATCACGGGCCGTAACGGACTTAACCTATACGCTTTTTAATGTTCAGCCCGGCATCCCAAGCATATTCGCTAAGGAGGCACAAAAAAATCCAGAAGTCCAAGCTGAGGTAGACGCTCTGGTTCGTGAAGGCAGCGAAGCATCCATATGCGTTGTTGGAGAGTTGAAAGATCTTCTTCTCGAATACGGAGTGCCTGGCAATCGCATTGAAGTGATTACAGAACCCATGCAAGATGGAACGGCAAAGGACATCCTGGAACGAGCAAAAAAAGGAAGTTACCAAGCCATTGTTCTCGCTAGCAAGGGCCTTACACCGAGGAAGGACTTTTTTGTCGGTACAACTGCTTCCAAGGTCCTCGATCACGCATTACAAATGTCGGTTTGGGTTGTAGATGAACATACGAAATCCATGGACGTAATGGTCGCTGTGGACGGATCCGAAGGCTCGTTTAATGCACTGGATCATGTCATTGCCATGGTTGGCGCGAATCCTGATCTTAGGTTGGTATTGTTTCACGTTCTACCGTATCTTAGCCACTACTATAATAAGGATTTTGAAAGGAAAAATCCACACCTTCAAAAGCTTATTCAGGAAAAGGATAATCAACGCATGAAAACCTTTTACAGCAAGGCCTTAAAGAAACTCGAAGAAGCAGGGATAAAAAGGAGTCAGGTCGAAATCAAGACGGACGCATACGGTTACGATATTTCTACCGCAATTCTCGGAGAGGCGAGGAGCGGGAGATATGGTACACTGGTGGTCGGACGACGTGGCGAGAGAGAGGCTTTCTACACGGGACGAATAGCAATGCGATTGGCACAAAAAATGCCCGCTCCGGTCCTCTCAGTGGTTGCCTAGACCGATATAATCTAGTCCGAAAAAATGCAATAAACGGCCGGGGAAGTAGAAACAATATATGGCGAGGTTGCGGTGATAACAACATTTGGCGAATGATTAACGCCTAGCTGGGAAGGCAATGATGAGAAAGAAGATCCTGGTAGCTGTTTGTAATGGTGCCCTTTCAGAACGGACTGTGAAATACGTTGCTAACGTCTGTTCAGGCGAAAAAGATATCGTTTATGGCCTTTTTAATGTCCAGTCTTTGCTTCCGCAGACCCTTCTGAAAAGAATCGAGACAAATCCCAAGGCAAGAGCAGAAGCTGAAGAGCTTGTTAGGGAGGAGAGCGAAGCTACCAACTCGGCACTTGAAAGATTCAGGCACCTCATGGTGTGTGAAGGAATAAAAGAGCAATGTATACAGCTGATCACTAAACCGTTAGAAGTAGGAATCGCCAAAGACATTTTGAACAAGGCCGAAGATGGCTCGTATGATGCGATTGTTCTTGGCCGCCAGGGTCTCACGCCAAGTAACGACACCCACATTGGATCCATTGCGGGAAAAGTTGTTGAACATGCCTTAAAGATTCCCACATGGATTGTTGCTGGAGAAACTATGTCCAGGGGGGGTGTTCTGTTGGCGGTTGATGGATCGCAGAATACACTGAGAGCTTTGGATCACGTACTACGAATGGTAGGAGCTAATCCAGAACTCAGACTGACCTTTTTCCATGTCCCGGCGAATCTCAAATACTGCGAAATCGTCTTGGAAACTGGCAGAGCTTATGATGTTGCTATGGGAAAACCACATCTTCAGGAATCTATCCTGGGCGATGATAACAGACGGATGAAAGCTTTCTATGACAAAGCATATGAAAGGATTAAGGCTGCTGGCCTGGATAAGAGCCGAATCAGAA